>MDTB01171265.1_pt1 | contig 23352 bp, 21 predicted proteins | sample 811161 | NCBI WGS metagenome assembly MDTB01 (sample SAMN05326650, study PRJNA326480) | marine metagenome | isolation source: seawater | place: Mediterranean Sea | collected 2009
ATATCCTTGTTTTGTAATATTTATGACTACAGAGTCTTTTTGAATGGTTTCTTCTATATTATAATTTAACACCGCATCTATAATTTTAGTTCTTCTAGGAACACCGTATTTATCTTTGATAAGTTCTAATTCAGATTTTATCATTTTATAAAGTTCTTTTTTTGAATTTAATATTTTATTAAATTTAATAATCAATTCTGACAAGTTCGTTATTTCAGACTCAAGTTCATTAATCCCAAATGCAGTAAGTTTTTGGAGTCTTAATTCAAGAATTGCGACTACTTGTTTAATAGAAAGTTGATAATTTGTAACATTTCTTTTTTTTTCAATTAAAGCAATTAATTTTGAACTTTTTTTAATCTTCCATTTTTTATTTAAAAGATTATTCTTTGCAGACTCAGTATCTTTTGAGCTCTTAATTATTTTAATGATAGAGTCAATATTTTCCACTGCAGTAGCAATACCAATTAATATGTGGGCTCTCTCTTCAGCTTTTTTTAAATCATATTTAATTCTTTTTGTAAGTGTTGTTTCTCTAAATTTTACAAATTCTGATAAAAATTCTTTGAGATTTAAAATTTTAGGCTTATTATCTACTATAGCGAGAGTATTAAAACCAAATGAACTCTCGATACTGGTTAATTTGTAGAGTTGTCTTTTAATTGTTTCAGGTTCAAAACCTCTTCTTAACTCAATTACAACTCTTATACCTTCACGATTTGACTCATCTCTTATATCTCTTATTCCTTCAATTTTTTTATCTCTAGCAAGTTGTGCAATTCTTTCGTTTAGTACTGATTTATTAATTTGATAAGGAATAGATTTAATGATTAATAAGTCTCTGCCACTTTTTTTTTCTTCAACATCGATTTCACCTCTAATTTTAAATGACCCTCGGCCTTTGCTATACCCTTGTTTAATTATATCTTTACCAATAATCAGTCCACCCGTTGGAAAATCCGGTCCAGGCACATGTTTCATTAATTGAGATATTGTAATTTCTTTGTTGTCTATAAATGCTACAGTAGCATTAATTATTTCGTTGAGATTGTGAGGTGGTATACTTGTTGCCATCCCTACAGCGATTCCTCCTGCTCCATTTACTAATAAATTTGGGTATTGAGAGGGAAGAACAGTAGGTTCCTTTTCTGTTTCATCGTAATTATTACGGTAGGCAACAGTTTGTTTTTCTAAATCTTCTGTCAAGTGAAGTGCAATTTTGCTCAACTTAGTTTCTGTATATCTCATAGCTGCAGGTGGATCACCGTCAATTGAACCAAAATTTCCTTGCCCAGTTATGAGTGGTAAACTCATTGAAAAATCTTGAACTAGTCTAACCAATGCATCGTATACTGATTGGTCTCCATGAGGATGATATTTACCGATTACATCACCGACTATTCTTGCTGATTTTCTAAAAGGCTTTGACCAATCATAACCACCCTTGTACATTGCAAAAATAATACGTCTATGTACAGGTTTTAAACCATCTCGGACATCTGGTAATGCTCTACTTACAATTACGCTCATAGCGTAGGATAAATAAGAAGAACTCATTTCATCTTGTACGAATATTGGTTTAAAAGATTTATTATTTTGAATTGGAGTTTTTTCCATGTGCTTTAAAATGGAATTTCATCATCTAGGTCTGAAGTATCTTGGGATACATTATCGTTTGGTAAAGAGCTTTTCTGTTCACTTACTAAATTATTATTCTCACTTTTTGCTCTTCCATCTAACATTGTCAGACTAGAATTGTAACCTTGTAAAACTATTTCTGTGGAATACTTATCTTGTCCAGACGACTCATCTTTCCACTTTCTTGTAGTTAATTGACCTTCAACATAGACATTAGCACCTTTTTTTAAATATTGTTGAACTACGTTAACTAAACCCTCGTTAAAAATTACCACTCTATGCCATTCTGTTTTTTCTTTTCTTTCACCACTTGTTTTGTCTTTCCAGGATTGACTTGTAGCAATACTTAGCCTTGCGACGTTTTTACCGTTAACCATTTGTTTAATTTCAGGATCTTGTCCTAATCTGCCTATTAAAAGTACTTTATTTAAACTTCCTGCCATATTATTTAAGAGTTAAGTTGTGATTTATAGTTTTAATGTTGGCAAAATTATATCATAATTAACTAATAAATATAAGGACAATTTTATTTAAGAGTAAAAATATGTTGAAAAAAATCGTTATAAAAGGGGCTAAAGAACACAACTTAAAAAATGTTTCGTTAGAAATTCCTAAGGAGAAATTGGTAGTTATAACAGGTCTATCAGGATCAGGAAAATCGTCTTTAGCTTTTGATACAATATATGCAGAAGGTCAAAGAAGATATGTTGAGAGTTTGTCTGCTTACGCAAGACAATTTTTAGACAAAATGAAAAAACCAAAAGTTGACTTAATTGAAGGATTAAGTCCAGCGATTTCAATTGAGCAAAAAAATACTTCAAAAAACCCTCGTTCTACAGTCGCTACCGTAACTGAAATTTATGACTATATGAGAGTTTTATTTGCTAGAGTTGGTGTTCCCTACTCTCCATTTACTGGGAAACCTATTGTGTCGCAATCAGTAAGTGAAATGGTTGATAAGATAAAAAATCTTCCTAAAAGTAGCACAATTTTTTTATTAGCGCCAATAGTAAGAGGTAGAAAAGGTGAATATAAAAAAGAAATTTTAAATTATAAAAAAAGAGGTTTTTCAAAATTAAAAGTAGATGGAAAATATATTAATATTGATGATTTTCCAAACTTAAATAAAAAAGTAAAACATGAAATATCAATTATTGTTGATAGAATAGTTTTAAACTCATCGATTGGAAATAGACTAGCTGACAGTGTTGAATCAGCTATTAACTTATCGAACGGGTTGTTGGTTGTTGAATATGAAAATGAAACAGTTCCTAAAAAATTCAGAAAAACTGAAAGTATAATCTTTTCATCAAAATTTTCATGTCCTGAAAGTGGATTTACTATTGAAGAAATTGAACCAAGACTATTTTCATTTAACTCTCCTTATGGAGCCTGTGAAGAGTGTGAGGGTATTGGACATAATTTGAATGTTGATCCAAGTTTAGTAATACCTGATATCAAAAAAAGTCTGCAAGATGGCGCTATCGCACCATGGGCTAAATCAACCTCTTTGTATTATGCTCAAACAATATCCTCTTTATCAAAACATTATAAGTTTAATTTAGATGATCCGTGGAAGAAATTGTCAAAGAAAATTCAAGACATTATATTGTTTGGCTCTGATGAAGATGAAATTAAATTTACTTACGATGATGGATATGAAAAATATTCAACAAAAAAAACGTTTGAAGGAGTAATTAATAATCTTGAAAGGCGCTACCTTGAAACCGATAGTGAATGGAAAAGAGAAGAAATTTCTCAATATCAAAGTGAGTCAAATTGTGAAAAATGTAAGGGTCAACGTCTAAAAGAGGAAGCATTATGTGTTAAAATTAATTCATTAAATATTAGTGAAATAACAAGCAAATCAATAGATGAGGCTCAAAGATGGTTTTCGGATTTAGAAAATATTTTTAATGAAAGAGAAAACAAAATTGCTCAACACATTTTAAAAGAAATAAATGAAAGATTGAATTTTTTATTAAATGTTGGGTTAAATTATCTCACACTTTCAAGAGAGTCGGGCACTTTATCTGGAGGCGAAGCACAACGTATTAGACTAGCATCTCAAATAGGATCAGGTTTAACTGGTGTATTATACGTATTAGATGAGCCTTCAATTGGATTACATCAAAGAGACAATAAAAAATTAATTAAAGCACTAAAAAAACTGAGAGATCTTGGTAATACTGTAATTGTTGTTGAGCATGATATAGAAACTATGGAGAGTGCTGATCATATAATTGATATTGGGCCAGAGGCTGGTATTCATGGTGGTAATATTGTTGCAGAAGGAAATGTTAAAGAAATTGGTAATAATAAAAATAGCATTACTGGAGAATACCTCTCTGGTAAAAAATATATACACCTTCCTAGAAAGAGAAGAACAGCAAAAAATGGAAGATTTATAGAAATAAGTGGTGCAACAGGAAATAATTTAAAAAATGTTAATTTGAAAATACCAATAGGAACATTTACTTGTGTTACTGGTGTTTCTGGAAGTGGTAAATCTACTTTAATTTTGCATACGTTATACAACGCTTTTAATTTAATGTTAAACAAAAATAAAACAAGAAAAGTACCTAAAGCATTTAAAGGATTCAAAGGAACTGAACAAATTGATAAAATAATTGATATCGATCAATCTCCTATAGGTCGAACACCAAGATCAAATCCAGCTACTTATACAGGTGCTTTTGGTCCAATAAGAGAGTGGTTTGCTGCTTTACCTGAATCTAAAGCTAGAGGATATAAAGTGGGGAGATATTCATTTAACGTTAAAGGTGGAAGATGTGAAACTTGTGAGGGAGATGGAGTTATAACCTATGAGATGCATTTTCTACCAGATGTTTTTATTCCATGCGACACATGTAAAGGAGCGAGATATAATAGGGAAACACTCGAGATAAGATTTAAAAATAAAAATATAGCAGATGTTTTAAATATGACTGTCGATGAGGGATGTGAATTCTTTGAAAATATTCAATCAATAAGATCAAAGCTTATTACATTAAAACATGTAGGTCTTGGATATATGAAGATTGGGCAACAAGCTACTACATTGTCTGGAGGTGAGGCTCAGAGAATAAAATTAGCAAAAGAACTATCAAAAAGACCCACTGGTAGAACATTGTATATTTTAGATGAACCAACAACGGGTTTACATTCACATGATATCAAAAAATTATTAGAAATCTTGCAAGCTTTTACAAACACTGGGAATACAGTTGTTGTAATTGAACATAATTTAGATGTCATAAAAACAGCGGATCATATTATTGATATGGGTCCGGAAGGTGGTGTAAATGGCGGTCAAATTATAGCTGAAGGTACACCTGAAAAAATAGCTGATATTGAGGGAAGTTATACAGGTAAATTTATAAAAGAGCTATTAGGAAGCACTAGAATGAAAAAAACTGCTTAAATCCTATTATTATGGTATAAAGAATCATGACTAGTTTGTTACAATCATTGCCTAAAACTATACACGCATCTTTAGCATTAGCTATTATTTTGTTTTTAGCATTGCACTTTGCCGGAGATGGTTTTGTTTTTGACAGATATTTTTTTAGTTGGCTTTTTAGATATTTACATGTCTTAACTGGAGTTATGTGGATTGGTTTACTTTGGTATTTTAATTTTGTTCAAATACCATCAATGCCTAATATTCCAGATGAACAAAAACCAGCAATAGGTAAAGTTATTGCTCCAAAAGCTCTTTTTTATTTCAGGTGGGCTGCTTTATTTACAATTATAACTGGATTTATAGTTTCTTACTTAAATGGTTATTTACACCAAGCAATGACCTTAGGTATTGGAAGTGGTTATGGAAAAAATACAGCAATAGGTATTGGTATGTGGCTTGGAGTTATAATGGCATATAATGTTTGGTTCGTAATTTGGCCAAACCAAAAAAAAGCACTTGGCATGGTTGAGTGTACCCCAGAAGAAAAAAGTAAATCAGCTAAAACTGCAATGTTATTTTCAAGAACAAACACATTACTTTCGATGCCTATGTTATTATCGATGGTAGCTGCTCAAAATCTCTATTAAGGTAGAATTTTTTCCTCATCTTTTTGCATAGTTTTGTAACTCACCTTAAAATATTTTAAAATTGGTGAAGCAACAAATATAGATGAGTATGTTCCAATAATTACTCCAAGTATCATTGCAAAAGAAAAACCTTTTAAAATTTCACCTCCAAGTAAAAAAATTGAAAATAAGGCCAACAAAGTAGTAACTGAAGTAATTAAGGTTCTAGATAGAGTTTCATTTATAGAAAGGTTCGAAATGTCATTGATATCCATTTTATTATATTTTGATAAATTTTCTCTTATACGATCATATATTACAACTGTATCATTCATTGAATACCCAACAATGGTTAACACTGCAGCAATTATTGATAAATTAATTTCGAACGACAAAAGTGAAAATATACCTAAAGTTATAACTACATCATGAAACAGTGCAATTATAGAACCTATACTAAATTGCCATTCAAATCTTATCCAAATATAAAACAGCATTGCAGCTAAAGATAAAAATATTGCTATTAATCCAGATTCTAGGAGCTCAGCACTGACCTTAGGCCCAACATTTTCAACTCGTCTAAAGTTAATTTCAGTATTTAAGGATTTATTTATATTATTTTTTAAATTTTGGATTAAATTTTTATCATTCTCAGCTTTTTGCTCAATTTTTATTAAATAGTCTCCTTTACCCCCAAATTCTTTGACGTTTAAATCACCTATAACAATTTTTTGAAATGAAGACCTTATATCTGCAATACTTATATTTTTTTCTGCTATTCTTAATTCAATTAATGTACCGCCCTTGAAATCTATACCATAATTTAATCCCTTAAAAGTTATGCATATAACACTCAAAATAAAAATTATCATCGATAATAAATTAGCTTTTTTAAAAAGATTTGCAAAATTTAATTTTTTGTTCATTGTATTTTTAAAGAGTTATTTTTATTATTCAAAACAAACCATGATGTTAAATGTCTTGCTATAAAGTACGCAGAAAATAATGTTGTTATTATTCCTATACCCAATGTAACTGCAAAGCCTTTAATGGGTCCAGATCCAAAAGCAAATAATATAGATGCGGCTATCAGAGTAGTAATATTTGCATCAAGTACAGTAATTTTAGCTTTATTGTATCCTATGTCAAAAGCGTGAATTATAGATTTTTCAGTTTTAAGCTCTTCTTTGATTCTTTCAAAAATTAATACATTCGCATCGACTGCCATCCCTACTGTTAGTATTATTCCGGCTATACCAGGTAAGGTTAAAGTGGCTTCTAACATTGTTAGAACTCCAACTAACATGAGTAAATTTGCTATGAGCGAAATATTTGCAATAAAACCAAACAGTCTATACTTATAGAACATATAGAAGATTACTAAAATAAAACCTATAATAAGTGAAAACGTACCTGATTTTATAGAATCTTTACCTAAATCTGGACCTACAGTTCTTTCCTCAACAATATTTAATGGAGTAGGCAAAGCTCCTGATCTAAGTAGAAGTGCCAGATCAGTAGCCTCTTGAAAGGTAAAATTGCCAGATATATTTCCTTGTCCACCTGTAATTGGTTCACGAATAGACGGTGCGCTTATAATTTTATTATCAAGAACTATAGCAATTCGTTTTCCTACATTATTTGTAGTAACTTTTCCAAATTTTTGTGCTCCTAAACGATCAAGCGTGAAAGAAACTGATGGTTGATTATTTTGATTATCTAAACGTGGTTGAGAGTCAACTAAGTTATCTCCACTCATAATAATTCTTTTACTTACAGGTAATTCTTCACCATTTTCAGATATTAGTTTATCTGATCCAAATTCTGAAGAATTCTCAGCAACAATTCTAAAATTTAATTGAGCAGTTTTGCCTATAAGATTTTTAACTCTTTCAGGATCTTTTATTCCAGGTAATTCTACTAAAATTCTTTTATCACCCCTTTGGAGAATAGTCGGTTCTTTAGTACCTACGTCATCAATTCTTCTTCTAACTATCTCTATAGATTGTTTTAATGCTGCATTATTTAAATTGAGAGTTCCATATTTAGAAAAATTAATTATAATATTTCTCTTATCTTTTTCTAAATCTAACTCAAAAGTTTTAAATTGATCAATGTAAGGGTTAATTTCGTTATCTTTTTTTGAGAAAAATAATAATTCAAATTTTTTATAATCTTCATCATTTAAATTAAAGACTATTTTAGTTTGACTAACTTTGAAATTACTATAGTTTAAGTTTTTAATTTTTAATAATTTTTTAATTGGTATGACTTTATCTTGTATCCTCTCTTTAATTAGTGGAATTGTGTCAATTTCTAATAAAAGGTAAGAACCTCCTTGAAGATCTAAACCAAGATTAATTTTTTTGTCGAATATAATATTTTCTTTGTTTTGAATATTTAATAAAGCAAAAAGACTTAGGATTATAAACACCAAATAAATTGATAGAATCTTTATTTTTGTAAAATTTAACACTTAAAAGAATTATTTTTTGATTTCTTTTTTTAATAAACTAGTTATTGTAGATTTTATAATTTGAACTTTAATATTATCACCTAACATAACTTCAATTCTGTCATCTTCCATTACACGTTCCACGATACCTATTATTCCACCAGATGTAATAACCTCATCACCTCTTTTAAGAGACTCAACCATTGACTTATGTTCTTTTACTCTTTTTTGTTGAGGTCTAATTAGAAAAAAGTAAAAAATTACAAATATCAGTATTAGAGGTATAAATTGTGCTATTCCTTGTCCATTCATAATAAATGAATGAATATAATAAAAGACTTATATAAACAAGTGAATACTTAATAAATAATTAAATTTTCTTCAAATTATTCATATACTTATGAAGAGGTATAGGAATATTAATTGATCCATCTTTATTTTGATTATTCTCTATTAAAGCAATTAATAAACGTCCGACTGCCAAACCTGATCCATTCAGAGTTCCGACATAGTTAGTTTTATCATGTGATTTGAATTTTGCGTTCATTCTTCTAGACTGAAAATTTCCACATGACGAACAGCTGGATATTTCTCTATATTTATTTTCATATGGTATCCAAGCTTCTATGTCATATGTTTTTTCTGCACTAAAACCCATATCACCAGAGCATAACAGTTTGACTTGATATGGAATATTTAGAATTTTCAGAATTTCTTCTGCACAATTAAGCATTCGTTCAAGTTCTTCTTTGCAATTAATTGGTTTCACAATACTAACCAATTCTACTTTATAAAATTGATGTTGGCGCATTAAACCTTTTGTATCTTTACCATATGAGCCAGCTTCTTTTCTAAAACATGGTGTGCAAGCAACAAACCGCATTGGTAAATCTTTAACATTAATTACATCTTCTCTGATTAAATTTGTCAGAACAACCTCAGCTGTTGGTATTAAAAATTTACGCTGATCCGCATTTTCTGTTTTAATTTCAAATTGATCATCTTCAAATTTTGGAAGTTGTCCCGTCCCATACATTACGTCTTCATTTACTATTAGAGGCGGAGAAATCTCTATATAATTAAATTTATTTGTGTGGACATCTAACATTAAATTAATTAAAGCTCTTTCAAGAAATGCCAATTGGTCTTTTAATACTACGAATCTTGAGCCAGATAGCTTTGAAGAGGTCTTGAAATCCATTTGCTCTTTTTTTTCACCTAATTCAACATGAGATTTAATTTTAAAGTTAAATTCTTTAATTTGACCTACTTTTCTAATCGTTTGATTCATAGATTCATCTTGACCAATTGGCACTTCATCTAAAGCTATATTAGGTAAATTAGCTAATAAAGAATTTATTTCTTTTTGACATTTAATTTGATCAGAAGACAATAAATTAATTTTAGCAGATAAATCTTTAGATTTTTCAAAATTTTTAACATCCTTAGACTTTGATAAATTTTTTTTTTCTTGTTCAGTTAATTCTTTTTCTTGAATTAATTCTCGATTTTTTTTATCTAGAAGAATAAGTTTATTAAAATCAAAATTTGTATTTCTTTGTTCAATTTTTTTCTTAAAAGTCTCTAAATTTTTTCTAATTTCTTTTAAATTATGCATTTTTCTTTTTTTCTATTATTTTAACTGTGACAATAGATAATTCATACAAAATTAATAGAGGTAATGCTAAACCTATTTGAGTTATTGGGTCTGGGGGAGTTAAAATTGCTGCAAAAGCAAACATTATAACTATTACATATTTTCTTCTTTTTTTTAAATAATTTGAGTCAATCAAACCAATTCTAGCCAGCAAGCTTAAAACTACTGGAAGTTGAAAGCTTATTCCAAAAGCAAAAATTAATCTCATAATTAATGATAAGTATTCGTTCACTTTTGCTTCCAATTGAATAGCAATACTACCTACGTCAGCAGATGACTCGAAAGTCAAAAAAAACTTTATTGCTAGAGGCATAATTAAATAATAAACAATCATACCACCTAATAAAAAAAGTAAAGGTGTGGCCACTAAATATGGAAGTAGAGCCTGTTTTTCATTTTTATATAATCCTGGGGCAACAAATTTCCATAATTGTGTAATAAAAATTGGACTAGTTAAAAAAAGAGAGGCAAAAAAAGCTACTTTTAAATATGTTAAAAATGCTTCATGTAAAGCTGTAAAAATCAATCTTCTATCTAGTTGATTATCTAGCACAGCTTGGGCATATGGTTTTACAAGAAAAGCGTATATTTCAGTTGAAAAAAAATAACATATTAAAAAAGCGAATAATAAAAAAATAAAAGACTTTATTAATCTAGTTCTAAGTTCAGTTAAATGTCCGATAAAACTTCCAGATTGATCTTTGACTTTATTCATCTTTTTCTATTTGTTTTTTATTGATTTTTTTTTCTTCCAACTCTGGGTCAGTAATTTCAGTTACATTTTTCTGAATATCTAAAAAATATCTCTTAGCCGTACCAATCCAAGAGCCTACTTTTCTAAGAACTATTGGAAATTCTTTAGGCCCAATTACTAGAATTGCTACTATTACTATTATAAGTAATTCAAACCAACCAATTTGTGGCATTAATTTTAATTATAATTTGATTTGTTATTATCGTCTGAGTCTTTGTTAGATGAGTCAGGATTATCTGACATTCCTTTTTTAAAACTCTTTATGCCTTTAGCAACATCGCCCATTAGGTCAGAAATTTTTCCTCTGCCAAAAAGCAAAACTACTAAGACTACTACTATAGCTATTTGCCAAAATCCTATACTCATAATCTAACTATATACAATAATTTTAGTTAAATAAATATGTTTATTCCTTCGATTCAGGGGTTTCATCAATAGCTTTTTCTATATCTGAGTAAATATCGTCTTTTTTATTAGAAATTTGTTCCTTATAAAATTTTCCAGTACCAAAAATTGATGAGTCTATAGTTGAGCTATCGATTAAACCGGCAGACGATAATTCATCTACGGTTGGTAAATCTGATAACTTTTGAATATTAAAGTGATTTAAAAAATTTTCGGTAGTTGAATATTGTATTGGTTTACCCGGTACATCCTTACGACCTGCTGGCTTAACCAAATCTAGCTCCAAAAGTATTTCTAAGGTATTAGTAGCAAAAGCGACTCCCCTTATTTCTTCAATTTCAGATCTAGTAACTGGTTGATGATAAACAATAATAGCCAATGTTTCAATTGTGGCTTTAGAGAGTTTCCGCTGTGTTGTTTTTTGAAAAGACATTAAATCTGAAAGACTTTCAGAAGTTCTAAAAGACCATTTATCTTTAATACAAATTAAGTTTATTCCTCTATCTTTATAATCCATTTTAATATTTTCTAATATCTTTTTAATGTTATTTTTACTTCTTACTCTTTCTTCAATTGTTTCAATTTCTAATGGTTCAGAAGCGGCGAACAGAATAGCCTCTACTTGTTTTTCAATTTTAGAAATAGTTCTAGGAAATTTAAGAATATTTGTTTTTTTATTTTTTTTAATCATTTAATGATCTTTTAATTAAAAGCTTATCAAAAATTTTTTTTTGAGAAATATCAATTACACCTTCTTTACATAGTTCTAAGCAAGCTGCAAAGATGCCAGAGAAACCTGTTTTTTTCATTTTTTTGTTTTCTGAATAATATTTAGGAATTAAAGTAGTTATTTCACTCCAATCCTTTAATTTATCTATATTTGCTCGAATTTGTTTAATACCCTGCTCGGTAGTCAAAACTGGTAATTTTGGAATGCTAATTGTTTGAAAAGCTTTTTGCATAGTCAAATTTGAATATGTTTTTAACAATTCATATAAACTTAAATCGTATTTAGGAGTATAAATTGATCTTATTCCACCTTTCATACCTCTCAAAAAAATGTTAACACCAATTCTTTTCTTGTTTATAATTTGATCTGATAACATTCTTATTAACTCTAATTTTTTAAGTTGTAACTTTAACTTTTCTGCTACTTCTAAAGCTTTAAAATCGTCTTCGTCATCTTCTGGTAAAAGTAATTTTGACTTAAGATAAGCTAACCATGTAGCCATTAGTAAAAATTCCGAAGCGGTTTCGAGATTTAAATTTGGTGTTTCTTTTAGATATTTTAAAAATTGGTCTGCTAACTTCGTTACAGATATATCTGTTAAATCAACTTTTTGAGTTTTTGCTAAATCTAAAAGAACTTCAAGTGGTCCTGAATAATTTGGTATTTCTATATCTATTGAGCTGTTAGATTTTGATTCCATTTTCGTATCTTAACTTAAAAATTTATAAAATTCTGATGTTTTTTTTATAGTAAATTTATCAATTAAAGGGACTTGTTTTAATAATTTAAGTGATTCATTGTAGTTACCAGCACAATATAATACAAGATTACAACCTGCATTAAGTGCATATAAAGCATTAGTAGAAATATCATATTTTAAAGATTTCATTGATATGTCATCTGAAATTAATATTCCTTTAAATCCAATTTTGTAACGAATTATATTTTTAATAATTTTTTTAGAATGTGTAACGACATTATTATCTAGTTTTGGATACAATAAGTGAGCAGTCATTGCAAAAAGTGAGTTCATATTTTTAAAACAATTAAAATCAATAGACTCTAGCTCTTTAAGAGGTATGTTAATTTTTGGCAGTTTTAAATGGCTATCACTACTGGAACTTCCATGACCAGGTATGTGCTTGATTACTGTAGAAATTTTATTTTTTTTATAATTGTCAATACAAACTTTACCTAGATATTTAACTATTTTCTTATTACTTGAATAACTTCTGCTACCAATAATCTTGTGGGTACCATTTTTTAAAATATCAAGTACTGGAACTGTATTGATATTAACTCCTAGTAATCTAAAGATTTTACATAAAGAAGAAATATAATTAGTATAAAGATATATTGATAATTTTTTATTTTCACTAAATAAATCACCAAATAATTTTTGAGAATAAATCTTATTATCCATAAAATTACTTAATCTACATACATTGCCACCTTCTTCATCTATAAGAATAGGATATTTTTTATCTTTCACAATTTTTTTTATATCCATAATTAATTTTTTTGTTTGATTAAAAGACTTTATATTTCTTTTAAATAATATTACTCCCCATGGTTTATAAATTGAAATAAGCTTTTTTTCTTTGGGTTTTAAAGAAGATCCAGATAGGCTTATTATAATTGCTTTTCTTTTCATTTTATTTTCTTTCAATTAATTTCCAAAAATTTCTTTTTTCTCTTTCGTTTTCAATATTATTAAGGCTATTGTTAAATTCAATAACGTCATTAGTATCATTTTGTAAAACTATTAAGTTGTGGGAACTTTTGTTGAGAAGTTCATTTACATTCGATCTATTATTTATTACTTTTATTTTGGTTTTTTCTGAAAGATATTCATTAAATACAAGGTAAAAAAAAGATATTATTAATATAAGAATAAAAAAAGAAAATATTTTATTTATCATCACATTTTTTTAGGCAAGGATACCCCAAGAATTTTCATGCCGTTTTCAATGACAACTGAAAGTATCTTAATTACCGACAATGTATTTAAATTTCTTGCTTTGCCATTAATAACAAATTTGTATTCATTATTCTTGTCACTTTTAGTGCTCCAATATGAATGAAATAAGGTCGATAACTCATACAAATAAAAAGGAATTCTATGAGGCTCATATTTATTTGATGATGTTTGTAAAACTTTTGGCCATTCAAATATTTTTCTAAGTATTTTTGTTTCAAATTCATTCAAATTAAATTCGTTTTCATCAAATTCCAGAGGATCATTTAAATTCTTACTAAGTTTTTCAAATAACGAGTTAATTCTCGCATAGCAATACTGTACGTAAAAAACTGGGTTGTCTTTACTTTTTTCTAGAACTTTTGTGAAATCAAAGTCAATTTCAACATCATTGCTTCTGTTTAGCATCATGAATCGAATTGAGTCTCTGTTAACTTCATTTAATAAATCTTTAGCTGAAATAAAATCACCAGCTCTTTTAGACATCTTAAATGGTTCACCGTCTTTATATAGTTTTACTAGTTGGCAAACTTTACAATCAAGCTTAGTTTTTTTATTAGATAAAGCTTCAACTGCAGCTGTAATTCTTTTTATATATCCAGTATGATCAGCACCTAAAACATTTATTAGATAATCGTAATTTCTAGAAACTTTATTTGAATGATAGGCGATATCATTTGCAAAATAAGTCCAAGTTCCATCATCTTTTTGCAAAGCTCTATCAGTGTCATCACCAAATATTGTTGATTTAAAAATTAATCTTTTAGTTTTTTTCCAATTTTGATTTTCTTCACCTTTTGGTTTGTTTAAAAATCCCTCGTTTACATATCCTTTGGTTTTTAAGAAATTAACTGATTTATCAACCAAATTCTGTTCCACTATGTCAGTCTCTGATATAAATAAGTCATGTTTTATTCCTAGAGCTAATAAGTCAGATTTTATCATATCCATTGTATATTTAAGAGATTCTTTATTAAGAATTTCAATAGAAGACTCTAAGTTTTTAAAATCAAATTTCGAATTATTGGCAATTATTTTTTTTGCAATATCAATTATATAATCTCCTGGGTATAAATCTTTTTTGTTAACAAATTTTTCTTTATATTTTATTTCTCTAATTCTTAAAAAAACTGATTTAGTAAAATTTAAAATCTGATTACCGTAGTCATTAATATAATATTCTTTAACCACCTTATTTCCATTAAACTTTAACAAATTAGCTAAAACATCACCATATATAGCACCTCTACAATGGCCAACATGCATTGGCCCAGTGGGGTTAGCTGAAACAAATTCTATATTATATTTTTTATCCTTTTTTGAAGAACCATAAGACTCTTTTGTTTTAAAAATTTCAACAACAAAAGTTTTCAAAGCAGAATTTTTTAGCTTAATATTTAAAAAGCCAGGTCCAGCTATTTCAATTTCAGAAAATTCATCAATATGTGTAATTAATAATTTTTTTATTTTTTTTGCCAGCTCCTTAGGATTTTTCTTATTTATTTTTGATAAAACTAAACTTATATTAGAAGAAAGGTCATGATTGAACTCTTGTGGTGGAATTTCAATTATTGAGCCTTTAAAATCATTAAAATTATCTAAGTTTAAAAAATCTTTATTTTGTAAAATAAGTAAATTAATTTCTTTAGAGAATTTTTCAAATATATTCATTTTTTTAAATTATTGTATAAATTTATAGCATATCTATCTGTCATACCTGCAATGAAATCACATACTGTTCTTTCTTTTGAGTTCTTTTTAATATCATAAGCGCTAATAAAACTTTTTGGTTTTTTGATAATTTCTAAAAATAATTTTTTTACTATTTTTTTTCCTTCATTTGTCTTCTTCAAAACTTCTTGACTATAATACATGTTATCTCTTAAAAAATTTTTTATTGATCTATCAAATTCATTCATTTGATTTGAAAATGTCACAATCATATTTTGGGAACTATATACATCCTTTATTGAATTTATCTTATAGAACTTTATATTTTTCTTGGTATTTAATATTACATCTTTTACCATTTCATTTATAATTTCTCTTATAATTTGTCTTATAACTAACTCTTTATTATACTTATTAATTTTTTTATTATTTTTTTTAATAATGTCAGAAAGTATAGGAATATTTTTAAGTTCTTCTATATTAAATAGATTAGCATTTAAGCCATCTTCTAAGTCATGACTGTTATAAGCTATATCATCTGAAATCGAAGCTATTTGAGACTCTAAACTAGAGTTTTTGCTATATATAATTTTTTTTTTAAAAAGATTAGTGCCTAAAATATTTTCGATATTAGTCAAATCATGTATAGGTCCATTATGTTTAATCATACCATCTAATGTTTCAATAGTAAGATTTAATCCTTTGTACCCGTAATATTTATTTTCCAACAAAGTAACAATTCTAATTGTTTGAAGGTTGTGATCAAAGCCACCGTAACCATCCATACATTCGTTTAAAGCATGCTCTCCTGCATGACCAAATGGAGTATGTCCTAGGTCATGTGACAAACTCAAGGTTTCAGATAAATCTTCATTTAGATTGAAATATTTAGCTAACGTTCTAGCGATTTGAGATACTTCTAAGGAATGAGTTATTCTTGTTCTATAATGATCGCTGATGGTGTTAACAAAAACCTGAGTTTTGTGTTTTAGTCGCCTAAATGCCGTAGAGTGAATAATCCTATCTCTATCTCTTTGGTATGGACTTCTTAATAAACTTTTTTTTTCACTAAATAATCTGCCTTTAGATTTAATGGGTATCGATAATTTAGAATATTCAACTGATGAATTTTTTTGCATAAAATCAACTTAAAATGTATACTACATTATAATATGAATTCGACAAAAAAATTAGAATTTACTAAAGAAGCAATTGACCAAATAAAAAGAATTGTCACTGGAAATGGCGCTAAAAAGTACTTTAGAATATCTGTAGAAGGCGGAGGTTGTTCTGGTTTTAAATATAAATTTTCTACAGATAATAATTTAGAATCAAATGATTTATTATTTGATAAAACAATTATTGATAAAGACTCTCTTGCTATAATAAAAGGATCTACTGTTGATTATAAAAAAGAGATGATTGGAAGCTCCTTTACCATAGTAAATCCTAAGGCGTCGTCATCTTGCGGTTGTGGTTTATCCTTCTCAATATAATGAAAATTATATCTTGGAATGTAAATTCAGTAAGAGCTAGATTAGAAAATGTTCTAATATATTTAAAAGAGTCAAGACCTGACATAGTTTTTTTGCAAGAAATAAAAACGGAAGAAATAAATTTTCCTAAAGATGCTTTTAAAAAGGTTGGCTATCATTCTTATATATATGGTCAAAAAAGTTATAATGGCGTTGCTTTCTTATCAAAAAAGGAAATTTTAAATATAGATACTAAATTTGTTAGTGATAAATTAAAGCAATCAAGAGTAATTATGGGTGATACACAATTTAATAAAAAACCTATAAAATTAATAAATATTTATGTTCCTAACGGAAATCCAATAAATACGGATAAATATGAATATAAAAAAGATTGGCTAGATCAATTTATTAAACAAATTAAAATTTTATTTAAAAATAATTCAAATATCATTATCTCAGGAGACTTTAATGTTATACCAGAAGAGATCGATGTGTACGATCATAAAAGATATGAAGAAGACGCACTATTTAAAATTGAGATAAGAAAAAAATATAGGGAGCTAGTAAATATTGGTTTTACAGATGTTTATCGATATTTTAATAAAACAAAAATAGAATATACATTTTGGGATTATTTTGCTAGTTCATGGCAAAAAAATTATGGAATGAGGATTGACCATTTTTTAGTTACTAATAACATTCTAGACAAAATTAAATCAATAAAAATTAATAAAAAACCAAGATCAAAAAGCAAACCTTCAGATCATACACCTATTGAAATAGAAATTATTTAACTCTTCCATAAATATCCTCATATCTAACAATATCTGTTTCTTTTAAAATTGAGCCAACTTGTATCTCTATTATTTTAACTGGTTTTTTTTTGAAATTTTTAATTCTATGTATTGCTCCTTGAGGAATAAAAATTGACTCATTAGGTTTTTTATAAAATGATTTTTTATTTAAGGTGATGCTTGGAATACCCAGGGTAACTAACCAGTATTCAGATCTATGATAATGTTTTTGTAAACTTAAAACACCATTTTTTTTAACGAATAATTCTTTTACTAGAAAACCCTTTCCTTTAAACAGGTTTGTATAGCTTCCCCAAGGACGGTAGAAAGTGTTTTTTTTATTGTATAACTCTTTCCTATTTCTACTGTACATTTTACATATTTCTTTCCAGCTACCCAGGTCTGACCATGGTATGTCAAGTTTTATTGCGTTGATATTTTTAGTTTTTTCCAAAATTGCGTAATCAAATGATTTGTCAGTAGCTTTATTAAAATCTTTTTTTTTTAAAAAATAAACATTATTTTTATATTTAGCTTTCGAAACTGCATTTAAACAATTTTTATATATTGATGGTTGATATTTTTTATAATGATTTATAATCGAGTCTTTACGTAAAAAAAACATTCCTGAATTCCAATAACCTTTTCTTTTAATTATTTTCTTAGCTTTATCCACATCGGGTTTTTCAACAAAACTTAAAACCTTGTTTTTTTTGTCCTTATTTTTTCTTGATAAAAAATATCCATATTCACTAGATGGGACTGTTGGTTTGATACCAAATATAAATATATTTTTATCTGTTAAATTTGAAGTGTTGTTAACTATTGATTTATTAAAGATTTTAGTTTTTTCAATTAAATGATCTGCTGCAAGGAACATAAGAGGTTGCTTTAAAGGAATATCTTTTATCAGAGCTGTTGATATTATAGCAGGTGCAGTATTTCTTTTTGACGGTTCTAAAATAATCTTAAATTTTTTAATTTTGGCCTTTTTTAAACATATTTTAACTAATTTTAAATATTTAAAATTTGTGCTTATAATTGGATAGTCAAAATTAGAATTTTTTATTCTATTTAATGTTTTTTCTAACAAGCACCACCCACCAAAATCTATAAATTGTTTGGGTAAATTTTTTTTTGATTGTGGCCAAAGTCTTGTACCTGCTCCACCACATAATATTACAGGTCTTATTTTCATTTAGATATCAGAATAAGTTTTAACTTCTTTTCGTTTACCAGGATGAGTTGGGGCACCTAAATAAGCTGGTCCTACTGTCTGAGCATATTTCCACAAAGTTCCAGATCCAAAATCGGGTTTTTTTGGTTTCCATTTCTTTCTTCTTAAAGACAACTCTTTTTTGGTTAATCTGACATTTATTGTTCCTTTTTTAGCATCAATATCAATTAAATCTCCGTTACGTAACAAAGCTATGGGGCCACCGATAGCTGCTTCAGGGCCAACATGCCCTACACAAAATCCTCTAGTAGCTCCAGAGAAACGTCCATCAGTTATCAATGCAACTTTTTCACCTTTGCCTTGTCCATAAATTGCGCCCGTAGTTGATAACATTTCTCTCATACCTGGGCCTCCCCTTGGTCCTTCATATCTTATTATAATCACATCTCCATCTTTATATTTTTTTTGTTGTACTGCTTTCATTGCATCTTCTTCGTTATCAAAACATCTAGCTTTACCTGAAAATTGTAATTTTTTTAATCCGGCAATCTTTACTATACCTCCATCTGGTGCTAAATTTCCCTTTAGTCCAACGACTCCTCCATCTGGAGATAGTGGATTATTGTATTGCCTTAAAACCTTTTGTTCTGGATTAAAATTAATATTTTTTAAATTTTCTTTCATTGTTAGACCAGTTACTGTCATACAATCTCCATGGATAAACCTTCCGTCATAAAGTGTCTTTAATAACATCGGAACACCCCCTGCTTCCCACATGTCTTTCGCTACATATCTTCCTCCTGGTTTTAAATCTGCAAGATAGGGCGTTTTTTTGAAAATCTTTGCAACATCCATCAAATCAAACTTAATACCTATTTCATTAGCTAAAGCAGGCAAATGTAAAGCTGCGTTAGTTGACCCGCCAGTTGCTGCAACTATTGTTGCTGCATTTTCTAAAGATTTTTTTGTAACAATGTCTCTTGGCCGAAGATTTTTTGATAATAAATTCATTACAGTTTTTCCACTTTCAAATGCATATTTATCTCTTTCTTCATAAGGAGCAGGTGTGCCAGCAGAATAAGGGAGTGCTAAACCAATGGCTTCAGAAACACATGCCATTGTATTAGCTGTAAATTGTCCTCCACACGCTCCTGCACTCGGACAAGCAACTAACTCTAATTCTTTTAATTCTTTTGAAGTCATTGTTCCAGCTGAATGTTTACCTACAGCTTCAAATACATCTACAACAGTCACATCTTTTCCTTTATATTTTCCCGGTAAGATTGAACCTCCATATATAAAAACACTTGGAACATTTAATCTTAGCATTGACATCATCAGTCCTGGAAGGGATTTGTCACAACCTGCAATACCAACTAGGGCATCATAACAATGTCCTCTTACAGTCAGTTCTGCAGAGTCTGCAATTACTTCTCTTGAAATTAAGGATGATTTCATTCCTTCATGTCCCATAGCAATGCCATCTGTAACTGTAATCGTACAAAACTCTCTAGGAGTTCCACCAAAATCTCTAACACCTTTTTTTACCGATTGTGCCTGTCTCATAAGAGCAGTGTTGCACGGAGCTGCTTCATTCCAGGTTGAAACTACACCAACAAATGGTTTTGATACATCTGCCTCGGTTTCACCCATGGCATAATAAAACGATCTATGAGGTGCTCTATCTGCACCTATTGATGTGTGCCTGCTAGGCAATTTTTTTTTATCAAATTTTGACATTATTAATTAATGCTAGATACAATACTTCTTAATTTATTTTGTTCAATGCTTAAATCTCTCAATAAGTGTTTATCATTTTGAACTATTTCCTTCGGTGCATTATCTAAATAGGCTTTATTTTGTAATTTTTTTGTTAAATTATTAATTTTATTTTCTAAAATTTTCATTTTTTCTAAAATCTTGTTTTTTTGAGTTGTTATATCAATATCTTCATCAAATTTTAATGACATTTTCTCATTTAATACTAAAATTTCTATAGTATTTTCGCCTTTTTTTTTATTAAGAAATAAATTATTTATCCTACCGACCTGTTTAATTATCTCTATATTTTGATTGATCAATTTATTTAATTTTTTTGATTTTTCAGTAAGTATAATATCACAGTAAAGTTTAGGTGTTATTTGTAGTTCAGATTTAGATGATCTTATATTAGAAATAATTTCTATAATATCATTAATATCTTTTTGTTTTTTAGTAAATTTAAAATTTTTTGTTATTTTTGACCAGTTTGAATAGATTAAAGAAGAATTAAAAAATTTATTATATCTGTTTTTTGTCCATACCGACTCGGTAAAAAAAGGCATAAAAGGATGAAGAATTTTTAAAATATTTGCCATCATTAATGAAGAAAAATGTCTTACCTCTTCAATATTTGACTTGTTTTTCAAATTAAAAACAGGTTTTAAAAATTCTAAATACCAGTCACAATAATAATGCCAAACAAACTTATAAATAACTCTGGAGGCTTCATCAAATCTAAAGTTTTCTATGTGTTTACTTGTTCTAGCTAATGTATTTGCATATTCATTATATATCCATTGATTGATTGGCATTTTTAAATTTTTAATATCTACTTTTTTATTTAACTTACATTTATTCAGATTAAGAAAATTATTGGCACTCCACATTTTAGTAATGAAATTTCTATTACCAACAACTCTATCTTTTGATAGTTTTACATCTCTACCTGGTGAAGCCATTGAAATTAAAGTAAATCGCAAGCTGTCAGCTCCATAGTCATTAATTAATTCTAGAGGATCAATTACATTTCCTTTTGATTTTGACATTTTTTGACCTTTTTCATCTCTGACTAAAGCATGCACGTAAACTTTTTTAAAAGGTGTTTGTTTTTGAAAATAGTTACCCATCATTAACATTCTTGCTACCCAAAAAAAAATAATATCAAAACCGGTAACTAAAACAGAAGTTGGGTAAAATTTTTTAAGCTCTTTTGTTTGGCGCGGCCATCCCAAAGTTGCAAAAGGCCATAAAGCAGAAGAAAACCAGGTGTCTAAAACATCTGTCTCTTGTTTTAATTTTAAAGATTTTTTTTTATATTTTTTTTTAGCTAAAATTATTGCTTCTTTTTCATTTTCCGCAACAAATACTTCATTATTTTCTCCGTACCAAGCTGGAATTCTATGACCCCACCAAATTTGTCTAGAAATACACCATGGTTCAATTTGATTCATCCATTGAAAAAAAGTCTTGGTCCAATTTTGCGGAAAAAAAGATGTTTTATTTTTATTTACAACTTCGATTGGTTTATTTGCTAATTTTTTAGCATCAACAAACCACTGTTCTGTCAGAAGAGGTTCTATAACTGAATTTGATCTGTCTCCATACGGAACTTTATTTTTTATAGACTCTATTTTAATTAATGCCCCGGATAATTTGAGTTTGTTTATTATAGCTTTTCTGGCTTCAAATCTGTCTAATCCTACGCATTCTTTTATTCCGTTTTTATTAATCTTACCGTCTTTTTCTAAAATATTTATTATATCCAAATTATTTCGTTTCCCAACATCGTAGTCATTAAAATCATGTGCTGGAGTAATTTTTACAGCACCTGATCCCTGTTCTGGGTCAGCATAATGGTCTGTTATAATCTTTATACTTCTTCCTACTAATGGAATTTTTACGCTTTTTCCTACTAAATTAATATATCTTTCATCTTTTGGATTTACCGCTATAGCTGTATCTCCCATCATCGTTTCAGGACGAGTAGTCGCTATTGTGATGCATTCTGATGTGTTCTCTAATTTGTAATTGATATAATAAAGTTGTGATTGAACATCTTTTTGTACAACTTCCAGATCTGAAATAGCAGTTTGTAAACCGGTATCCCAATTGACTAATTTTTTATCTTTATAAATTAATTTCTTATTATAAAGATCAACAAAAACTTTAATTACAGCTTTTGACAATTCCTTATCCATTGTAAATCTGTTTCTGCTCCAGTCACATGAACAACCAAGTTTTTTTAATTGTTCAATTATAATTCCACCAGATTCTTTTTTCCACTCCCATACTTTTTTAATAAATTTTTCTCTACCTATTTCATTTTTTTTAATACCTATCTTCGCTAGATTTTTCTCTACAATTGCCTGGGTTGCTATACCTGCATGGTCAGTCCCGGGTTGCCATAGAGTTTCAAATCCTTTCATTCTGTAATATCTAACTAAAACATCTTGAAGGCTGTTATTTAAAGCATGACCCATATGAAGTCTTCCTGTGATATTTGGAGGTGGAATTACCATCGAAAAAGTTTTTTTTACTGCACCCTTTTTTGCTTTAAAGAGACCATTGTTTTCCCAAAATTTTGAGATTTTACTCTCTTCTACTAAATGATTATATTTTTTAAATTCCATTATATTGATAATTAATACCTTATATAGTTTATATCAGACGTATAAAATCCTTAAAGAGATAGATTTTGCTTTATTGGACTTGTTAAATGATTTAAATAGTTATTATTGCAAATCTGGCCACGTGGCGGAATGGTTACGCAGAGGATTGCAAATCCTTTTATTCCAGTTCGATTCTGGACGTGGCCTCCAAAA
>MDTB01021316.1_pt1 | contig 23350 bp, 23 predicted proteins | sample 811161 | NCBI WGS metagenome assembly MDTB01 (sample SAMN05326650, study PRJNA326480) | marine metagenome | isolation source: seawater | place: Mediterranean Sea | collected 2009
CTAAAGGCCATTCCAAAAGCAGCTGTATTGAGTGTTCCAGATGGAGTAACTGAACCTACCATAGTTGCAGTGCTAGTTGAAAAAGATTGAGTTAATCTAAATTGAAAAATAGCATCTTTATCTGTTTGCATTACTGCATTACCATCATGCATTAGCACAAACATGTTCAATCCATCTTGACTAAATTCTATACCATGAGCTTGATCCTTCGAATCTAAGTTGGCCGTAGTAGTTAATGTAATAGTATTTACTAAATTTATAGATGTAAGATCATAAGCAGTTGATAAGCTATATTCGTCAATATGCTGAGCTTCTTGAGTACCGTCTAAAAAGATAAGTTTTTTACCATCATTACTAAAACTAAAGTTTGCTCCCCCTCCATTTTTATTATCGGTAAGGTCACCTGTTACATTATTTGAATAAGTTAAACCATTAAGATTAAATGGTGTTGTCAAATCAAATCCATGAATTTTACCATTTAAATTTCCTAAAAACATTTTAAGTCCGTCTCTACTAAATTTAATATCTGAACATTTTGTGTCATTACTATTATCAGTCAAACCTACTTTTTCAACTAATGGGCTAGCTTCATCTACTACTTGTGAAACTGTTCTTAAATCGAAGGGAGTTCCAAGTGTCATCATACTTATACATTCATGATCACCATTAGATGTAAAATTACTTGAAAAAACTTTTTTACCGTCATTGCTAAAGGCTAAGCCTGTGGGTAATTGAAAAGCATCTCTTACAATGGTGTTTCCTTCTGAGTTAGTATTTCCAGATGCATTTGGTCTTATTGCCTTCTCAAATGTAAAAGTAGCTTGAGCTTTAAGATTAGACTCAAGAAAAACTGTCATACTAGCGATAAAAAAAAGTAACTTTATTAATTTCATAAAATTTGCAATCTTAGCCTTTTTTTATTATCCGGTGCAAGCCTTCGGTTAATCTAATTCTTTGTTTATAGCCGAGAGATCTAATTTTTTCTATATTTGGAAATCTTTTTGTGGTGCTACCAAGTCTTAATTTACTTCTCTTAATTTTATACTTTTTATTTAAAATGTTACCTATTTTTTCTACTAAATTTTTAATTTTTATATGTGATGAATTACCTATGTTGTAAATATTTAAATGTTTGCCTTTTTTTAAAAGTAAATTAAAAGCTGAAATAAAATCATCAATGTATATAAATGATCTAATTTCCTCTCCTGAACCTTGAATTTTAAATACTCCTTTATTCTTTAAATTTTTAAATCTATTAATAAATTCTGGAATAACATGCTCAGAACCCATATTAGGACCATAAACATTATGAGGCCGAAAAATGATCAATTTTTTAAAAAATTTTTTTCCATAATTAATGCCCATCAATTCGGTTAGTATTTTTCCACCTCCGTAAGAATATCTTGGGTTATGAATATCTGGTATTTTTAACATCTCTTTTTCGTCTGTAGGAACTTTATTAGGAGTTTGATAAACCTCAGAGCTAGAAGCTAGATATAATTCTTTTTTTTTATATTTGATACATCCATCTATAATATTAGTCATTCCTTTAACGGCAATATCTAATATTTGTTCCGGTTTTGTGTAAAAGTACTTTGTTCCATTAATATAAGCTAAGTGTATTATTGCATCTACTTTTTTTATAATTCGAAATAGTTTTTTTGATTCTCTAATATCACCTTTAACAAAGATTATTTTTTTTTTAATATCATTTATCTTATTTAAGTTGCCCCTGGAATTGTTGTCATAAATTATGACTTTGTAACCTTTGTTAATTAGTAATCTGCAAATATTAGATCCTATAAATCCAGTACCACCTGTAACTAAAAAAGTTTTATTTTTTTTTTTCATTATTTATTCTTCTAAATTAATAGGTTTATTTTTTTTAAGCCAAAAAGTTTTCAAACCGTATTTGTACCACTTTAAATATTCAGGTAACCATTTAAATATCTTAAATTTACTCTCACCTTCACTTCTTTCCTCCCACTGGGCTGGTATTTCGTCTATTCTCATTTTTAATCTTTCAGATTTAACTAAAAGTTCCAAAGAATATGCAAATCCTAATTTTGACTCAATTTTTACATTGTTTAAGAGATTTAATGAAAACAATCTAAAACCATTACTTGCGTCTTTAACAGGAATACTAGAAAAAAAATAGAGACTCCAAGATGCTACTCTAACTAAAATTGATTTTAGTAACGGACAACCTTTCATTGATCCACCTTTTATAAATCTGCTAGCGACTATAATATCTGAATTATTTTTCTTAAATAAATTATACATTTTATCTAGTAAATCAATATTAAGAAAATCATCAGCCGGGTATACTATTTTGCATTTAGTTTGGTCATAATAAAGCCCAGCTACAACAGCACTACAAGGACCTCTTAAAGGATTCTTGACAAATTTTGTTTCAAATTTAAAATTTTTAATTTTATCTTGGTAGTTAAAGACGTCGTCTGATGTATCATCATAACATAATAATACCCTATATTTTGAATTAATTTTTTTTTCAAACATTTCTAAAAGCTCAATAATTTTATACCCCTCATTATAAACTGGGATTATTATATCTAAATCATTTCTCATTTAAGATTTAGTATTTTTTTCATTTTTGTAAGGTTCATAGTAGAGTCTTTACTTATAATTACATTGCTTTTTTTTTGAATTGATGACCAATAAGTTTTTTTTATTCTTTTATTAAATTTTGATATTTTTTTAAAATCAGACTCATTTTTGTCTCCTACATTAATTATTCCTATAAACTTAGAATTTGCAATCTTAAAAATAATTTTTGACAACTTCCTTATTTCTATCATTGAAGAAAAAACGTCAACAGCCGCATCGGAATATTTTATTTTATTTTTATCAAAAAATCTTGTTCTGATTATTACTGAGTTTTTTATATTCTTTATTAACGACTCCCCATAATACTTAGTAAAGCCGTAAAAATTATATGGCTTTAAAACACTTTTTTCTGAGTGGTTTTTTTTTATAGGATTATAAACTGCATCTGATGAAATGTGTATTATTCTGGAATTAATCTTATTTTTTTTTAAACTTTTAATGAGATTTAAAATTCCATTAATATTTACATCTATAGCTTTTAATGGATTTTTTTCACAATCTCTTACTCTGGCATATCCAGAACAGTTAATAATTATTTCATATTTTTTTAACACGTAATTATCTATTTGTTTAATATTAAGTAGGTTTAACTTATTTTTTTTTGGAAAATCCAAATTTTTAAATAATTTGGATTGAACAATATTTTTACCCAACTGTCCTGAGCCACCTATTAACAGTACTCTTTTTTTTTTATAAATTCTTCGACCCATTTATGGAATATTTTTTTTTATAGAGACCCCAAATGTCTATAATTTTTTTATTTTTTGGAAATTTTATATTTTTATATTTTTCGTGAGGAGCCCCAATTATAATAATACTTGATTTTTTTATAAGCAATTTTTTATCTATATTATCTTTGCTTTTGTAATATTCATCTGACTCCAATATTTTATATTTCATTTTTTTTAATTTGTTTCTTAATTTAATTGACAACGAGTCTCTAATATCATCAGTTTCCGATTTGAAAGTTAGACCTAAAATACCGATTGTTTTTTTTTTATTTACTTTATTTTTATTAAGCTCAGAAATTATTAACTTTGGAATACCTTCATTAATTTCCATTGCAGCATGTCCAATTTTAAACTTTTTCTTGTAAAACGAGGAAAGTTGCATTGTGTCTTTTAATAAACATGGTCCAGCTGTAAAACCCGCTCTAGGTAGATTTAAGTTCCTTTCGTACCCATCCCTCATTATATTCCTTACTCTATTAAAATTTAGCCCGTTATTTTCACAAATAATAAATAATTGATTTGCAATGGCAAAATTAATGTATCTGTTTGCATTTGAAAAAAGTTTTATAAGTTCTGCCTCTAAAATATTTGTTAAAATGATCTTTGATGTAATTTTTTTAAAAAGTTTTTTTACATCTTCAACACTTCTTTTATTATTGCCTGCTACAACTTGTGGTAATTTAGGTAATTCAATTAAGGATTTACTTTGTACAATTCTCTCAGGGCAATATACAATACGATTATTTTTCTTATTAAAAATTTTTTGAATTTTATTGATTATACCTGGATATGTCGAACTTCTAATAATTATTATATGATTTTTATTTATATGTTTTTTTAAAAGTTTAAAAAAATTTATAAAATCATTTAGTTTTGGCTTTAAATCATTGTCAATAGGCGTCCCTATACAAACAATTATAAATTTGCCTTTTTTAATATCGCTTATTCTTGTGCTTGTGAATAAAGTTTTCCTTTTTAAACATTTTTTTAAAATGCTCTTTGCTCCTATTTCAAAAAAAGGTGGATTGCCATTTTTAATTACTTTCAAGTTTCGTATATCCTTGTCTATTAAGTTAACTATAAAATTTTTAGATGCAAAAGCTAATCCAAGTGGAAAACCTACATGTCCAGCACCGCCTATTATGCTTATATATTTGTTTGATAAATTTTTCATTTGAACTAAATCGTTTATATGCTATTTAAAATTTAAATTAAAATTTAAACTATTCAAATTGATGAAAAAGCAATCAAAAACAATTAAAAAATGCCAATTTTCAAATAAAAATGATCTGAAACTTATTATCTCACTTGGTTATTTACCTCCCGTAAATAAAATGGAAAAAATTGGAAGCTTAAGAAACGAAAGTATTTTTTTTCCTACTGACCTTGTTTATTCGCCTTCTTCAAAACTTGTTCAACTTTCATCCATAGTAAATAAAGAAATATTATTTCCTAAGGAATATCCATACACGAGCAGCACAACAAAAGTTTTGAGAGATAATTTTTATGAATTGTCTCAAGAATGTGAAAAAAGAATTACTTTGAATAAAAAGGATTTAATCATAGATATTGGTTCAAACGATGGGAATCTTTTAAATAATTTCAAAAAATATAGGGTACTGGGTATAACGCCTGAAGAAATCGGTAAACTAGCTATAAAAAAAGGAATACCAACTTTAATTAAATATTTTGATAAAAAAACGGCATTGCAAGTTTCAAAAAATTATGGAAAAGCTAAAATAGTAACTGCTACTAACGTTTTTGCTCATATAGATAATCTTAAACAGTTAATTAAAAATATACTATTAATATTAAAAAAAGATGGAGTTTTTATTTCAGAGTCACATTATTTTTTACCTTTGGTAAAAACTCTTCAGTACGATACAATTTACCATGAACATCTAAGATATTACTCTCTTACTAGCCTGAAAAAGATATTTGACCAATTTAATCTTGATATATTTCATGCTAAGGAAATATCTACTCATGGTGGATCTATAAGAGTTTATGTTTCTAGAAAAGGTAATTATAAAGCTTCAAAAAATATCAAAAAGATTTTATCAAGAGAGTCAAAAGAATTAGATTGGAAAAATCTTATCAAGTTTAGAAATAAGGTAGTTATGTCAAAATTAGAATTAATGAACCTCTTAAAAAGATTAAAAAATAAAAATTTAAAAATTTTTGGAATAGGTGCTCCTTCTAGAGCCAGTACACTTGTAAACTATGTTGGTATTACAAATGAGATACTGGATTGTATTTGTGAAATTGATGGTTCTCATAAAATTGGAAAATATTTACCTGGTACAACAATTCCGATTTTGTCAGAAAAAATCTTATATAAACAAAAACCTGATTATTTACTTTTATTATCTTGGCATATTTCAAAGGAATTAATCGGAAATATTAAAAAAAAAGGTTTTAAAGGAAAATTTATTATTCCACTACCAAAGCCTGTTGTGATTTAATATAAATCAAAATACACTAAACAATATGCCAGATAGATTAAAGAAACTTTATCTTTCATTAATAATTGTTCTCTCTTCAGTGGTGGCTATTTTTTTATGGAAACATATCAATTTACCAATTGATAAAAATCTTACTGGTTTTGAAGGTTTGGGTGAAAAAAACTATCATGTGCATAATGATACCTTAAGATTTTTTTTATTTATTTGTATATCTTTAATTCCATTTTTTATATTTTATTTAAATTTCTTTAATAAAGAGGTTTTAAAATTACATGAAATTTTTTTTTTAAAATTAGTTAATAAAAAAGATAAAACTCTTAATTTATCTTTATTTCTTTTAATATTATTGATTATATTTAATTTTTTGATATTTGATTTTAAATCTTTGATATCAGAAATTGATATATTTCATGAAGGTTTGTGGTTAACTCCTTCAAGTAATTATACTTATACTAATTTATTCTGGTCATCCTCATTTATCGAAAGAGGTTTGGGTGGGAACTATTTTCCTTTAATAATTTGGAATTTAACTGAAGAAATGAGCATAGGATCTGTAAGATTCATATCATTATGTATCTTGATGGGTAATAAAATACTCGTTGTTTTACTGGCAGAAAAAATATCAAGGAATATAGAATTAAATAATATATATAAAATTATTTTTTTTATATTATTATCTGTTATTTTTTTGTCATTTATTAGTTACAATGATACTCCTCATATTGGTAGAAGATTTTTTGTTTTTCTTTTATTTTTAAATACTTTTTATAATTCATTAGGTTTATCTAACAAATTTTCATTTAATAATTATTTTTTAGGTTTTTTTTCTTTTATAGGAATACTTTGGTTTTTAGATATTGGCATATATATAAATATTTTAATTATTATTTTTTTGTATTTTTTATTTTTAAGAAAAGAACTAAAATCTATATTTTCCATATTAATAGGTGTGATTACGGGATGGATACTATTTTATAATCTAGTTTCCATTGAAGAGTTTTATGCTTTTATTGATAATACTTACAATATTGCAAAATTAATTGAACAAGTTGGTAGTATCAAATATCCATTACCTTTTTTTGAACAGAATTCTAGAGCAACTAAGATACTAATTTTTTTTATAATAGCGGGTATTTTCGTAATAAATATTTCTTTTAATAAAAGGAGTAAATTTTTCAACAATAACAAAATTTTTATAATTACCCTTTATATTATGAGTCTTATAACTTTTAAGTATGCTTTAGGAAGATCCGATGACCCACATATTAAAGCTGCTTCTGGAATGGTTTTACTTATAATTTCAGTAATGTGTGTGTATTATTTTATTCACTACTTACAAATTTTTCAGGAAAAATTTATATCAAAAAAAATATTTAAGATAGTATCTTATATTTCAATTTTTCTTTTAATGTTTTTTAATTTTGAGATATATAAATTTATAAATATTTCTAAGTCCTATAGTAACTTGAAACAATTATATAGTGCCGAGGATGCAAAGTATATTAACAACGAATTTTTAGAATATAACAGCTTAATAAAATACTATAACAAGATATCTGAAGATGATGGTTGCATACAAATATTTACAGATGAAACTGCACTTCCATATTTAATGAAGAAAAAAAGCTGTACAAAATATTATGTTATGATGACAAGTTCTCCGAAAAATGTTCAATTAAATTTTATCGATGAATTAGATCGAAAAAAGCCCAAAATAATTTTATATAAATCAGAAATGTTTGAATTTGAAGCTATTTCTAGTAGACTCAAATTAGTTGATAATTTTATAAATAAAAACTATGTATTTTATGAAAAATATAAGTACTGGACTTTTTTAAAACTAAAAAATTGAAAAATATTTTAATTTATAATTCAGGTGGTGGTATAGGGGACTCGATTCAATTATTCTCACTCATATTAAGCTTACAAAGCCATTTTAAAAACTCTAAATTTTATTATTTGGGTGCTCATAATAATCATTTTGTTGAAAAATTAAAAGAATATAACCTAAAAATAGAGACACTTGATCTAGACTTAAAATATTTTGGATTTAGATGGTGGCATCTTTTTTTTTCAAAGCAAAAATTTCTTAAAACCGGTTTAAATAAATTTAATCTTATAATTGACCTGCAGTCCAAGTTAAGAAATACTATAATTTTAAGAAAAATACCTCACGATAGTTTTTACTCATCTACATTCAATTTTCATTTTGCCTCAAATCTTAAAAGACATTTTAGAAGTCATGATACCACTGAAGAAATAATAGATAATTTAAACCTAATGTTACAAACAAATATAATAAGAAAAGATTATGATTTAATTACACTAAAAAAAGACTTATTAGATGAGGCAAAAAGATTGCTACCAAATAATGGTTATATAGGTTTCTCAATTACACAAGGTAATGAATATAGAAAAAAAAGTTGGAATATAGAAAAGTTTATAAAATTAGCTAATAAACTAAGTATGAGAAATAAAGTACCAGTTTTTTTTATTGAAAAAAATAATGATAAACTTATTTCTCAAATAAAATCTGAAGTTTCAAATGCTCTATTTCCAGAGTCTAATACAGAAATTAATTGCCCTGCTTTAGTAACAGCTTTAGCTACACGATTGGAATTAGCAATATCAATAGATAATGGCATTATGCATATGTTAGGACTTGCTAAAATACCTTTAATTGTTTTATTTGGACCTACGGATCCAAAAAAATTTGCACCTAAAAATGACAATGTAATTATAGTAGATAGTAAGGAAATATATAAATCTAAGGATATTTCAAAAATTGGTATTGAGGATGTTTTAAGAGTTATTTAATTAATAAATTTTTTAATTTTTTTTTGTTTAGCGAGGGCAGAGACATCTTTATAACATGAACCCAATTTAACTTTATTTGAAGATCTTAAGACAATAGAAACTCCAACTATACCCAATCTAAAAAAAGGATAACTTCCTATATCAACAAAGGATGAGTATTTTTTTTGAATAACTCCAAGTTTATTTGCAATGTTACTTTCAACAGTTAATAAATTAATAGATTTACTAAATGTTTTTGAACCTTTAATTAAATATCTTTTACAATTCTCAATCATAGATCTGAGAATTGAAGGAACGCCAGGTAAACAAATAATATTTTTTATTAAAAACCCAGGAGCTGCACTTGAAGGATTATATATTAGTTTACTTCCTCTAGGCATTTTTGCCATCTTTTTTCTTCCATCATTAAATTTTTTCTTTCCATAATACTTTTCAAGAATTAAATAGGCTTCCTGATGGTATTCATATTTTGTTTTGAGGGCTTTTGAAACAGACTTAGCGGTAATATCATCGTGGGTAGGCCCTATTCCACCTGTGGTAAAAACATAATTAAAATTCTTACTTAGTTCTCTTATATTTTTAATAATTATTTTTTCCACATCTTGGATTACTCGTACTTCATTAACTGAAATACCACAGTTAAGATTCAACCAATTTGATATGAAAGAAAGATTTAAATCCTGTGTTCTGCCTGATAAAATTTCATTTCCAATTATTAAAATTGATGCATTAATTTTTTTTTTACTTTTCTTCATAGTTTGGTACATTTAATCATGAATTTTGATAATCCATTAATACCTGGTGTTCTCATAAGAAGATATAAACGTTTTTTTGTAGATATAAAGGTTAAAGATAAAAAAATTACTGCTCATTGTCCAAATACTGGATCTATGATGGGTCTTTTAAATGAAAGAAACAAAGTTTGGATAAGTAAATCAAATAATAAAGAAAGAAAATTAAAATATACTCTTCAAGTGATAGAGGAAAATGGCAAAAAAGTAGGTGTAAATACTCATTTAACTAATAAAATCGTATTGGAAGGTCTTAAAGATAATTTTTTTAAAGAATTTAGTAAAAATTCTAAAATTCAAACTGAAAAAAAATTTGGTGAAAGCACTCGATTTGATTTTCTAATTACGGAAAATGACAAAAAATCTTTTATAGAGGTAAAAAACGTAACTTTATCAAGAAAAAATAAATTGGCTGAATTTCCCGACTCAGTAACTTCTCGTGGATCAAAACATATAAGAGATTTAATCATGGCAACAAAAAAAGGTTATTACTGCTATCTTCTTTTTATAATTCAAAGAGATGATTGCAATAAATTTAAAATTGCAGAGGATATTGATCCAGAATACGCTGAATTATTAACAACTGCATTAAAAAATAAGATTAAAGTCCTTTGCTATGATTGTAAATTTTCTACAAAAGGAATAAAACTTAATAACCAAATTAAACTACAAATAAATGATTAAAGATTATCAAGAAAGTTTTGAAAAAACACGTTTGGCAGGATCCATTGCATCCGGAGCGCTAGACGAAGTCGCAAATTTTATAAAACCTGGAATAACCACTAGTCAAATAGATGACCTCTGTTTCGAATTTATACAAGATTTGGGTGCATGCTCTGCTCCGCTTTATTATAGAGGTTTTCCAAAATCTTGTTGTACTTCTGCAAATCATGTTGTTTGTCATGGCATTCCTACTAATAAATTTTTAAAAGAAGGTGATATAGTAAATGTTGATGTCACAGCTTACAAGGATAGATGGCATGGTGATACTAGCAGAATGTTTTATGTTGGAGATGTTTCTGTTAAAGCAAAGAAACTTGTAGAGACAACTTATAATTCCATGATGAATGCAATCAAAATTATAAATAAGAATTCAACAGTTGGAGATATAGGATCAACTATTCAAGAACATGTTGAGCAAGAGGGTTTTTCAGTTGTTAGAGATTTTTGTGGACATGGAATAGGAAAAAATTTTCATCAAATACCTAATATATTGCACTATGGCAAAAAAGGCTCAGGTCCTAAATTAGAGGAAGGTATGATATTTACAATTGAGCCAATGATAAATGAAGGTATTTATGAAACTAAAACTTTAAACGACGGCTGGACTGCAGTTACTAAAGATAAAAAATTATCAGCACAATTTGAACATACTGTTGGTATAACAAACAATGGATATGAAATATTTACATCTTCAAAAAAAGGTTTAAATTTTCCACCATATTAATATGATAGAGAGATATTCGAGAAAAGAAATTAAGGATATTTGGGAAGATAAAAATAAATATACCATATGGTTAGATATTGAATTAGCCGCCGCCGAAGCTATGGAAAAATTAAAGATTATTCCAAAAGGCGTAGCTAGAAAAGTCAAATTAAAAAGTAAAATTAATGTAAAAAGAATCTTAGAAATAGAAAATAAAGTGAAGCATGATGTTATTGCGTTTTTGACATCAATTACAGAAAAAGCTGGTAAAGATGCTAGATACCTTCATAAAGGAATGACGTCTTCGGATGTTTTAGATACATGTTTTAATTTGCAGCTTAAACAATCTGGGCAAATATTATTGAAAGATATTGAAACTTTACTATCTTCAATTAAAAAACAATCTATCAGACATAAATATACTTTATGTATTGGTAGAAGCCATGGAATACATGCTGAACCAATTACTTTTGGTTTGAAATTATTAACATTTTATCAGGAATTTTTAAGAAATAAAAAAAGATTAGAAGACTCTATTAAGGAAATTTCTACCTGCGCAATATCGGGAGCGGTTGGAACATTTGCTAATGTAGATCCAAAAGTTGAGTCTTATGTTGCTAAAAAACTTGGATTAAAAGTTGAGCCAATTTCAACTCAAATAATCCCCCGTGATAGACATGCTCAATTTTTTTCCACTTTAGCAATTATTGCGAGCTCTATAGAGAGATTTGCAACTGAAATTAGACATTTGCAAAGAACTGAGGTTCTAGAAGTGGAAGAATTTTTTGGAAAAGATCAAAAAGGTTCCTCTGCTATGCCGCATAAAAAAAATCCGATTTTGAGTGAGAACCTCACTGGTTTAGCAAGATTAGTAAGATCGGCTGTAATTCCTGCTTTAGAAAACATTGCCTTGTGGCATGAAAGAGATATTTCTCACTCTGCGGTTGAGAGAAACATTGGACCTGACACTACAATAGCTTTAGATTTTGCTTTAAACAGATTAAATCTAGTTATAAAAAATCTAAATATTTATCCAAAAAAAATGCTAAAAAACTTAAAAATTACAAATGGCTTATTTTTTTCTCAAAGAGTACTCTTGGAGTTAACTAACGTTGGTTTTACAAGAGAAGAAGCTTACTCTTTAGTTCAAAAGAATGCTATGCATTCTTGGAATAATAACTCTTCATTTTATGAAAATATTGCGAATGATAAGAAAATTATTAACAAAATACCTGTTAATAAATTAAAAAAGCTATTTGATTTTAGTTATCATACCAAGAGAATTAATATAATTTTCTCTAGAAGTTTAAAAAGAAATTAGCATATGAATAAAGGCAAAAAGTTATACGAAGGTAAGGCAAAAATCATTTACGAGACAAATGAAAAAGGCCTAGTAATTCAACATTTTAAAGATGACGCTACTGCTTTTAATAATCTTAAAAAAGCTAATGTAGAAGGTAAGGGTGTTTTAAACAATAGAATCTCTGAGCATATTCTCACGAGTCTGTCGCAATGCGGAATAAAAACCCACTTAATTAAGAGATTGAATATGAGAGAACAATTAATTAAACACGCAGAAATAGTTCCAATTGAATTTATAGTAAGAAATATTGCTACTGGATCCCTCTCTAAAAGACTAGGAATAGCAGATGGAACAATTTTAGAAAAACCTTTGTTTGAATATTGCTATAAAGATGATGCTCTTGGAGATCCGCTGATAGCGAAAGAACATATTTTTGCTTTTGGTTGGGCGAAGGAAGAGGAAATAAGTCAAATAGATGAAATGACTTTTAGAATAAATGATTTACTTCAGGGAATGTTTAGAGGAATAGGTATAAAACTTGTGGACTTTAAATTAGAATATGGAAGAGTTTGGAACAAAGAAAATGATAAAAAAGAAATTGTTTTAGCGGATGAAATAAGTCCTGATACTTGCAGGTTGTGGGATGTAAAGAGTGAAAAAAAATTAGATAAAGATAGATTTAGAAAAGACTTAGGAAATATTATTCAGGCTTATCAAGAGGTAGCTAGAAGACTAGGAATAATGCCAGAAGAAACAAATATAAGTGAAGTCAATTTTGGTGAGACTACATCAATAAAATTCAAAAAAAAATAATTTGAAATTTTCAGTCACAGTTACTTTAAAAAAGGACGTACTTGACCCACAAGGTAAGGTAGTTGAACACACATTGCAAAATATGGGTATGAATACTCTAAGAAGTTTACGACAAGGAAAATATTTTGAAATAGAAATAAACGAGAATGATGAAAAAACTGCTCAATTAAAAATAGAAGGTATGTGCAACAAACTTTTGGTAAATCTCATAATAGAGGATTTTAAAGTTAGTAAAATATAAAAATGAATTCATCTGTTATAGTATTTCCAGGATCAAATTGTGATAGAGATATTGCGATGGCATTGGAAAAGTTAAAATTTAAAAACACTATGGTTTGGCATAAAGATACTGAACTTCCAAAGTCAGATTTGATTGTTTTACCTGGTGGATTTTCGTACGGAGATTATCTAAGATCTGGAGCTGTAGCAGCAAAATCTAATATTCTTAATGAAGTAATAAAATTTGCAAATAAAGGTTGTTTAATTTTGGGTATATGTAACGGATTTCAGATATTATTAGAAACCGGTCTTTTGAAGGGAGCACTTTTAAGAAACAACAAACTTAAATTTATTAGTAAAGATATTTTTGTAAAAGTAATAAAAAATAATAATAGTTTTTGCAACAAGTATAAAGAAAACCAAGTACTAAAATTCAATATGGCTCATAATGAAGGCAGTTATTTTGCAAAACAAGATTACTTAAAACTATTAGAAGATAAAGATTTAATACCTTTTAAATATTGTAATAGTGATGGAGAAATTAATAAAGAGTCTAACCCAAATGGATCTCAAAATAATATTGCAGGTGTATTTAATGATAAAAAAAATATTTTAGGAATGATGCCTCATCCTGAAAGAAGTATAGATAAATTTATTGCCGGAGAAGATGGTTTAAATTTATTTTCTAGCTTAACAAACTAAATGAAAATAACAGATAAAGTTGTTGAACAGCATGGACTTAAATTAGATGAATATTCTAAAATCAAAGAATTAATCAACAGAGAACCAAATCTTTTAGAATTAGGTATTTTTTCAGCAATGTGGAATGAACATTGTTCTTATAAATCCTCTAAAATACATTTAAAAAGCCTACCTACAAAAAATGAAAATGTTATTCAAGGACCCGGCGAAAATGCAGGTGTAATTGACATTGGTGATGATGATGCCATTATATTTAAAATAGAAAGTCATAATCATCCATCATTTATAGAACCTTATCAAGGAGCAGCTACTGGCGTTGGTGGAATATTAAGAGACGTGTTTACTATGGGTGCTAGACCGATTGCTCTATTAAATTCTATTCATTTTGGTGAACCTGAACATAACAAAACAAGGAATCTTTTAAATGGGGTGGTGTCTGGTATAGGAGGATACGGAAATTGTATTGGCATCCCAACTGTAGGTGGTGAAACTAAATTTAATAGTACTTATAATGAAAATATTTTGGTTAATGCAATGGCAGTAGGTCATGCAAAAAAAGATAAAATTTTTTATTCAAAGGCAAAGGGACTTAATAAGTCTGTAGTATATGTAGGTTCCAAAACAGGGAGAGATGGAATACATGGTGCATCTATGGCATCAGCAGAGTTTGATGAAAATTCTGAAGAAAAAAAACCAACAGTACAAGTTGGGGATCCATTTACTGAAAAACTTCTATTAGAGGCCTGCTTAGAACTAATGAAAGACAATTCAATCATTTCAATTCAAGATATGGGTGCGGCTGGATTAACTTCTTCAAGTGTTGAAATGGCATTTAAAGGTGATTTAGGTATGGAAATTAATTTAGATAAAGTACCGTGTCGAGAAGAAAATATGTCACCTTACGAGATGATGTTGTCAGAGAGTCAAGAGAGAATGCTTATAATTTTAGAGGATGGTAAAGAATTTGAAGCAAAAAAGATATTTGATAAGTGGGATTTAGATTTTGTGGTTATTGGAAAAACAACAAATACAAAAAGATTAACATTGGTTCATAAAAATAATGTTGTTGCTGATATTCCTATTAATTCGTTATCTTCTAAAGCTCCTCTTTATAGTAGAAAATGGAATAAAAAAAAATTGCCTGAAAAAGTTGTCAATTTAAAAGATTTAAAAAAACATAAATTTGAAGATACCTTAATAAAAATTTTATCATCTTGTAATCAATCTAATAAAAATTGGATTACAGAACAGTACGATCAATTAGTAATGAATGATACTATTCAAAGATCCGGGTCAGACTCAGCAATAATAAGAATTCATAATAAAGATAAAGCAATAGCCGTTACTGTCGATTCTTCTGCTAACTATTGCAAATCACATCCTATTACAGGTGGCAAACAAATAGTTTGTGAGAGTTGGAGAAATTTAATATCTGTAGGATCTAAACCATTAGCTATAACAAATTGTTTAAATTTTGGTAATCCAGAAAATCCAGATATTATGGGTGAGTTTGCTGAAACAATATTAGGTATTAAAGAAGCATGTGAATTTCTTAATTATCCTGTGGTTTCTGGAAATGTCTCATTTTACAACGGTACCAATAAAAAAAATATTTACCCCACGCCAGTAATAGGCGGAGTTGGAATAATAAAGAAATTAAAAAGCTGTACTAGCCATTTTTTTAAAAAAGAAAACAGCACAGTCTTATTAGTTGGAAAAACATTTGGACATTTATTTCAAAGTGTTTTTTTTGATGAAATTTATTCAATTAAAGATGGCCCACCTCCAGTTGTAAATCTTGTAAATGAGAAAAATAATGGAGAAGCAATTTTGAAAATTATTCAAAAAAATTTAGTTAATGCTGTGCATGATGTATCTTCGGGTGGCTTAATTGTAGCTTTAACTGAAATGGCGATAAATTCAGATTTTGGGGTAAAAATCAACAAACCAAAAAAACTTTCTAATTTATTTGAATATTTTTATGGCGAAGATCAAGGTCGTTATATATTAGAAGTTGACAAAGAGAATCTTGATAAAGTTACTAAATTTTTAAAAGAAAATAACATATTTAATGAAATCATTGGTATTACTCAAAAAAATAATTTTGAATTGGAGGGGGAATTTAATATTGCCATTAATGATCTATATAATTTAAATAATAAATGGTATTATAATTATTGATGACAATGTCTACAAAAGAAATTATCGATTTAATTAAACAGTCTATTCCAGATGCTGTGATAGAAATAAAAGATTTAATGGGAGATAATAACCATTACTCTGCAAAAATAATTTCAAAACAATTTAATGGAAAAAATAAAATAGAACAACATAAGATGGTCTATAAATCTCTAAAAGGAAAAATGGGTAACGAATTGCATGCATTAACAATTATAACCGAAGGTAAATAAAATATGGAAGTTAATGAAAAAATAAAAAAACTAATTAAAGAAAATGATATTTGCTTATTTATGAAAGGAACACCAGACTCTCCACAATGTGGTTTCTCAATGGCTGTGTCAAATCTATTGAAACACCTTAATGTTAAATTTGAAGGTATTAACGTTCTAGAAGACGAAAATTTAAGGCAAGGTATTAAAGACTACAGTGACTGGCCGACTATACCTCAACTATATATTAAAGGAGAATTTGTAGGTGGCTGTGATATTGTAAAAGAAATGTTTGAGAAAGGTGAGCTAAAAAAAATACTAGCAGATAAATCTTTAATTTGATTTTTGTAAAAAAACTATATCAGACTCTTTTAAATTTCCCTTATACATATTTATATTTTTCTTGTTATCTAAAAGACTTTTGATTGTTAAATCTGTAAGAATTTCTGAATTTACTCTTATATTATTTTTAACTTTAGAGATTAATTCATCTATTTTTAAATGATCTATATCATTTAAATGCTGAAAATAATTTGGAAATTTATAATCTTCTATAATATAATAGCCATTAGATTTGATAAATTTGAAAAAAGTATTTAAGCATTTTAGCATATCACTTAATTTGTGTGATCCGTCGTCAATAATAATATCAAAAAATTTTTGATCTGGACCAATATTATTTTTTTTTAAAAACTTTCTTATCATTTTTTTGTTTGAAATATCTAAACCGTAAACAATAATATTTTTTGACGAGTATTTAAAATTAGAAATATTTATATCCAAACAATAAAGATTAGATTTTTTAAAATATTTTACAAAACTTGCTGCTGAGGCGCCAGAGTAACTTCCAATTTCAAGAATATTGATTGGTTTATTAATGAAGTTATTTAAATGTTTTTCATAAAATTTAGTATACCCATGTCCTTTGGATGATTTGTCGGTCCCGTAATATAAAAATATTTCATCTAATGTGTTAACTTTTTTAAGATCATCTAAATCAATATTAACTTTTTTTTTTAAAAAATATAAAAGTTTTCTTTTATACAGACTAAGGAAATTCAATATTATCTTGAATAATATTCGATTACCAAACTTGGTTCCATAACAACTGGATAAGGAACTTCTGCAAATTTAGGTACTCTTATTAACTTAACAGATTTGTTTTTATTATCTAATTGGATATATTCAGGCACATCTCTTTCTTTACTTTGAAGAGAGCCGTCTATAGCAGTAAGCTTTTTAGATTTATCTCTAACTTCGATGGTGTCGGTTTCTTTGACAAGATAACTAGATATATTTACTTTTTTTTTATTAACTCTTATATGGCCATGATTAATTAATTGTCTTGCGGCAAATACGGTTGGGGCAAACTTGCCTCGATATATAACGGTATCTAATCTGCTTTCTAATAAAGCTACTAGATTTTCCGTAGTGTCTCCTCGTTTAGATAAAGCCTTTCTATAAATATTTCTAAACTGTCTTTCGTTGATGTTGCCGTAGTAAGATTTTAATTTTTGTTTAGCTTGAAGTTGGATTCCGTAATCTGTTGGTTTACCTTTTCTAGCCTGTCCGTGCTGGCCTGGAGGATATGCTCTACTATTGAAGGGACTTTTTGGTCTACCCCATAAATTGGCTTTTAACCTACGGTCGACTTTATGTTTTGATTTTAGTCTTTTTGTCATGTTTGATGTTCAGCTTTTATAAGACATGTGGGGTCATTGTCAATTAAGCTTTACCTTTTATTTTGCTTAATCTACTTACAATACTGGCTAAAATCCTCAATTCTTTACTGTTAGTTTCTAGTCTATAAAATAAATTATTAATATTTTGTATCATAGAGTGTTTTTTTTCTTTTGGTATGAAAAAATTTTTCTTTTCTAAAAGACTTTGCAAATGTAAAAGAAGGGCCGTAATTTCTTTTTTAGAAGCGAGCTGAATTTTTTTTTTGTAATTTTTAAATTTTTTTAAATTATGAGACTTGAATATTTCATAACAAATAATAGTTAATGAATGTGAAAGATTAATAGATCTAAATTTTTTAGATGTTGGTATTTGTATAATATAATTTGAATAAGATAAATCATCGTTAGATAAACCTGAAGCTTCTGGGCCAAACATCAAACCAATATTATTTTTTCTATTTTTAGCGATAATTTTAATAAATTGTTCAATTGAAATATGTTTTTTATTTATATCTCTCCGTCTAGCACTTAAAGAAAAAACTATATCAAAATTTGCAATTGCTTTAATAGTAGAATTAAATATTTTAGCATTTTTAATTATTTCATATGCACCTACGGCTGTGGCTTTAGCTTTTGAATTCGGCCATTCTTGTTTAGGTGAAACTATGTGGAGTTTGGAAAAGCCAAAATTTTTTAATGATCTTGCGCATGAGCCTATATTCTCACCAATTTGAGGTTTAATTAAAATAAAACCAAATTTATTTTTCATTAAGATTTGCTGGTGCTTTTTCTTTATATAGTTTGTAATCTAAGCTGTCTATTAATGCTTTAAAAGAAGCTTCTATAATATTTGGTGATACGCCAATAGTGAACCAGCTAACTCCACTTTTATCTGTACTCTCTATCAAAACTCTAGTCGTAGCTTCAGTTCCGGTATTTAAAATTCTTACTTTATAATCAAGCAATTTTAAATCTGAAAAATAATCATAATATTTTTCTACTTTTTTAAAATTTGATCTAATTGCATTATCTAATGCATTTACGGGCCCGTTTCCTTTTCCACTGCATTGGATCTTTTTTCCATCTATCAAAAACGTTACATTGGCTTTTGTATCAATTTTTTCTGACTTTGAAACAGTGACGTTGTAACTTTCGACTTTTAAAAATTCAGGGACTTTACCTAGCAATCTATTTGCTAACAACTCAAATGAAGCATCAGCTCCATCATAGGAATAACCACTGAACTCTCTGTCCTTAACTTCATCTAAAATTTTTTGTACTTTTGGGTCACTTGAATCAATTTTAACTCCATATCTTTCTAGTCTTGAAATAATATTTGATCTTCCCGATTGATTTGAAATAACTATATTTCTGTGGTTACCTACTAAAGTAGGATCAATATGTTCGTAAGTTTTAGGGTCTTTTTTTACTGCAGAGGCATGCAATCCTCCTTTGTGTGAGAAAGCCGAAGAACCAACATACGCCATACCTTTATTAGGTTTTTTGTTAAGTATTTCATCAAGAAATCTAGAACACTCTGTTAAGGAGGACAATTTTTCTTTTTTAATATTTATGTCGAATTTTTCAGTAAAAGTCTTTTTTAAAAGTAAAGTTGGTATTATAGATATTAAGTTTGCATTACCACATCTTTCACCTAAACCATTTATTGTGCCTTGTATTTGTCGAGCACCCGCTAGTACTGCTGTAAGAGAATTAGCTACAGCATTTTCAGTGTCATTGTGGGCATGTATACCTAAATTTTTTCCTGGTATAATTTTTGTTACATTGCTGACTATTTCTCCTATTTCATTCGGCAATGTTCCCCCATTTGTATCACAAAGAATCAACCATCTAGCTCCAGAATCGTAAGCTTGTTTTAGGCAATCTAATGCATATTTTGGATTAGCTTTATACCCATCAAAAAAGTGTTCAGCATCAAATAAAAATTCTTTTTTATTTTTTATTATATGTTTAGCTGTTTCCTTTATATTTTCTAAATTTTCTTCATTTTTAATTCCTAATGCTACTTTTACATGAAAATCCCAAGCCTTACCTACTACACATACAGCTGGGCATTTTGCATTTATTAATGGAGATAAACTTGGGTCGTTATCAACGCTTCGACCAGTTTTTTTAGTCATTCCAAAGGCAGTAAAGATACTTTTGTTAAACTTTGGAGGATTATTGAAAAATTCTGTATCTACAGGATTTGCTCCTGGCCATCCGCCCTCTATATAGTCAACACCTATATTTGAAAGAATATTGGCAATTTTAATTTTGTCTTCCACATTGAAGTCTACACCCTGTGTTTGGGCTCCATCTCTTAATGTGGTGTCAAATATATATATTTTATCTTTGCTCATTTATACTTCCAATTTGTTTTATCTTTTTTATCTTCAATTAAAATTCCTTTATTTAATAATTCATTTCTAATTTTGTCCGCAAGATTGAAATCACCACTTTTTTTAGCTTCTAGTCTCTCTTTAATTTTATTTTCGATAAAAACTTCAGAAATATTAGTCTTATTTTTTTTTAAAGAGTCCCACTCATTTTTATTTAAGTTAAATAAACCTAGTAATCGGCAAGCACTATTAAATAGTTTTTTACTTTTATCATCTCCTTTTTGTGTTTTTTTATAAAGTTGATGAATTTCTGCGATAAAACCTGGTGTATTTATATCGTCAAGTAATGACTCGGCTACTTCAAGGACATTTCCCTCATCAGTATTTTCATAAATATTATACCATTTATCAATTACTTCTTTTTGACTTTCTAAAAGTTTATCATTCCAATCTAATGGTTGGCTATAGTGAGCACTTAAAAGTGCTAATCTAACTACCTGGCCAGAGTACTTATTAATAGCATTTGATATCGTTATAATATTTCCTAATGATTTTGACATTTTTTCTTTGTTCATTGTCACAAAACCATTGTGAATCCAATAATTAGCAAAGCTTGAATTAGAGTTATTCGCACAAGACTGAGCAATCTCATTTTCATGATGAGGAAATATTAAATCTATTCCACCTCCATGAATATCAAAGACTTTTCCTAAATATTTTTCGCTCATTACCGAACATTCTAAATGCCAACCTGGCCTACCTTTTCCCCAAGGAGAGTCCCACCCTAGATCATTGTCCGAAGATGGTTTCCATAAAATAAAATCCATTGGATTTTTTTTTAATTCAGACACTTCTATTCGTGCACCTAATTTCAATTCTTCTAAATTCTTATTAGAAAGTTTTCCATAATCTTTGAACGAAGATACAGAAAAATAAACATGGCCTTTTTTTTCATAAGCAAATTTTTTTTTAATTAAAGACAAAGTCATATCAATCATTTCCTTAATGTGATCAGTAGCTCTAGGTTCATAAGTTGGTTTGAGACAATTTAAGTTTTCACAATCTTTATGAAATGCTTTTGTTACATCTGTAGTTATTCTTTTTATTGGAAGATTATTTTTTTTTGAAATATCTATGATTTTATCATCTACATCTGTAATATTTCTGACATATTTTACGCTTTGACCGTATATTTTTTTTAATACTCTAAATAAAGTATCAAAAACTACAAGTGTTCTAGCATTTCCAACATGTGGAATGTCATAAACTGTTGGTCCGCAAGCATACATGCTTACACTTTTAGAATTAATTGGTTTAAATAATTCTTTTTTTCTTGTTAAAGAATTTGTTAATCTAAGATTATAAGTCATCAAATTTACAAACTGGTATTGGATTCATTTTATGAAGATTTTTTTTTCTAATATCTAAATATTTTTTATGATTTGGATCATTTTTATCTTCCATAGCTTTTTCAAGTTCTTGATACGACATTCCAAGTTGATCCCTATCATTACGGCCATCATCCCACAATCCATCAGTTGGTTCTGCATTTATAATTTCATCTAGTATTCCAAGATGTTTTCCCAAATTCCATACTTGGGTTTTATTACAGTCTGCTATGGGTGAAATATCAACACCACCATCTCCATATTTTGTATAAAAGCCCACTCCGAAGTCTTCTACTTTGTTTCCTGTACCAACTACTATACCTGAATTTGAGGCTGCAACCTGATATAACGTTGACATTCTTAACCTTGCTCTAGAATTTGCTAATCCATGTTCGCTGCTAAATTCACTTAATGTATTTTTAAAAGAGTTAAATATTTGCTCCATCTCTATTAATTTAAAATCAATATTTTTAAATTTTGATTTGAGCCACTCTCCATGTTTAATACTCAAATCATGTTGAGATCTGATCTGATTTATAGGCATACTCAATACAATTGTTTTTCTTCCTGTTAAAGCACAAATTGTACTTACCACTGAAGAGTCAATTCCACCGGAGATTCCTACAACTAAAGACTTTGGTGAAAAAATGTTATTTTTGCAGTAATCATTAATCCAATTTTTTATAATTTCTGTTCTTTTTTCTATTTTCATTATCGTATACCTTTCTTTTCCTCTTTAAGGATTCTTTCTTAACAATTATATAATAATTATTAAGAAGCCGCTTGAATAATATTTTTTGAATATTGTGAGTTTTTCTTAATTTCTTCCGATATTAAAAAGGCCAATTCTAATGCTTGGCTGGCATTTAATCTTGGATCACAATGAGTTCTATATCTATTTTGCAAATCATCATCAGATATTTTTTGAGCTCCTCCGGTACACTCTGTCACATCTTGACCTGTCATTTCGACATGCAAACCTCCAGCGTATGTTCCTTCAGATTGATGTATCGCAAATACATCTTTAACTTCTTTTAATACGTTGTCAAAAGGCCTTGTTTTAAAACCTGTTGCCGCCTTAATTGTGTTACCGTGCATAGGATCACATGACCATACTACTTTGATACCTTCTTTTTTTACAGCTTTTATTAGTTTCGGTAAAAATTTTTCAGCACTATCATGCCCAAATCTTGAGATTAAAGTTAACCTCCCAGGTTCATTTTCTGGATTTAAAATATTGCATAATTTAATTAATTCCTCTGGCTTAAGTGACGGCCCACATTTTAATCCAATAGGATTTTTAATACCTCTACAAAATTCAACATGCGCTCCATCGGGTTGTCTAGTTCTATCTCCTATCCACACAAAGTGTGCGGAAGTGTCATGATACTCTCCTGTAGTTGAATCGACTCTTGTCATAGATTCTTCAAAGGGTAACAAAAGAGCTTCATGGGAAGTATAAAAATTCACCGTTCTCAATCTTCTATTTGTGTCAGGATTTATTCCACATGCTTCCATAAAAGATAAAGCATCACTAATTTTTTCTTCTATTTCTTTATATTTGCCTTTAGTTTTTTCGTTAATAAAACCTAAATTCCATAAATGAACTTGTCTTAAATCTGCAAACCCACCTTGAGAAAAAGCCCTAATTAA
>MDTB01024315.1_pt1 | contig 23347 bp, 17 predicted proteins | sample 811161 | NCBI WGS metagenome assembly MDTB01 (sample SAMN05326650, study PRJNA326480) | marine metagenome | isolation source: seawater | place: Mediterranean Sea | collected 2009
AAATGTACTTTTAAAAAAGGATCTCTACAAATTGATGCAGGAAAAATAGACAATCCTGAAGCACCTTATGATTTAGTAAAAACTATGAGAGCTTCATTTTATGTTCTAGGACCTCTCATTGCAAGATTTGGTTATGTGAAAGTATCGCTACCAGGTGGATGTGCATGGGGACCAAGACCTGTTGATTATCATTTGAGTGCTCTAGAAAAATTAGGAGCTAAAATAACTTTAAAAAGTGGGTATATTTTAGCAGAAGCTAAAAAGTTGAAAGGTAACAATATTTCTTTTGAATACCCATCAGTAGGAGCAACTGGGAATATCTTAATGGCAGCGACTACAGCAATAGGTATAACTAAAATAGAAAATGCGGCTAGGGAACCTGAAATTGTTCAGTTATGTGAATTTTTAAATTTAATGGGGGCAAATATTAGTGGTATTGGAACCCATAGACTTATCATAGAAGGAGTAGGCTCTTTAAAACCTGCAGATATAACCGTTATACCTGATAGAATTGAAGCTGGAACATTTCTAGTTGCTGGAGCATCATTAGGAGAAATTACTCTAAATCATATTATTCCTGATCATTTAGAAAGTATTACATCAAAACTTATTGAATCAGGATGTCAAATAAAATCAAATTACCGTTCAATGACTATTTCACCTACAGATTCTATAAAATCTATTGACATGACTACTGACGTGTATCCTGGTTTTGCTACGGATCTACAAGCTCAGTGGATTGCTTTAATGGCACTTTCTAATGGATCCTCTATCGTAAAGGATACTGTATATCATGATAGGTTTAGTCATGTGCCTGAATTAAATAGGTTTGGAGCAAATATAAAGGTCGATAAAAATACGGCATTTATTAGAGGAGTCAAAGAATTGGTGGGTGCTCCAGTGATGTCTACCGATATTAGAGCAAGTGCTTCTTTAATTTTAGCTGGTCTCATGGCAAAAGGTAAAACTACCGTTAGTCGAATTTATCATATTGATAGAGGCTATGAAATGATTGAGGAAAAATTTAGATCCTTAGGTGCAAACATCATTAGAGAATAGTGATTTCAATGATTATTTATTATATTATAATGTTAAATAAATTTTTGTAAAAGGATAAATAAGGTTGGTATTATAAATGAAAGTTGTAATCATTGGTGGAGGAGAAGTTGGTTTTCATGTTGCAAAAGCGCTTAGTGAAGAAGACTATGATATAACTGTAGTTGATATTGATCCTGGAAAATGTAGAAGAGCATCTGAAAATCTTGATGTTATAGTAGTGGAGGGTAATGGGGCAAGTCCTAAAATATTAAACGAAGCAAGTGTTGGTGGTTCTGATTATGTATTATGTTTAACACGAGTAGACGAGGTAAATCTTATTGCTTCACAACAAGCTCATAAACTTGGAGCAAATAAAATTATAGCTCGCTTAAGAAATCAGGAATATACTGCACAGGACTCTATTATTAGACCTGAAAAATTTGGAGTTGATGTTGTAATTCACCCTGAAAAAGCTGCATGTGAAGAAATTATGAGATTAGTTAAACATCCTTATGCAGTTCAAGCAGTTGATTTTGAAGCAGGTAGATTAATAATGCTTGGTTTGTTAATTGGAAATGAATCATCGAACATATTTAATAAACATTTAGCGAGAATAGCAAAAGATAATAGCCATTTTAGATTTGGTGTAATTGCTGTACTTAGAGGGCAAGAAACGATTGTACCTTGGGCTGAATTTGAATTTGAGGAAGGTGACATTGGATATTTTCTCATTAAAACAGAAGATTTAGAAAATTTGATGGTCCTTTTAAACAAAGAAATAACACATACAAATAGAGTCATGATCATCGGTGGTTCAAAAATTGGGCGAACTTTAGCTAAGCAATTACCAGATGATTCATTAAATGTCAGGTTGGTTGAAAAAAATAGACCTAAAGCTGGACAAATTTCACATACTATTGACCAATCAATGATAATCTATGGTGATGGAACTGATATTGAATTTTTAAAATCTGAAAATATTCAAGATGTTGACAGTTTTATATCGGTAACTGAAAGTGAAAAAACTAATTTAATAGCAGGTTTATTGGCGAATCATTTAGGTGCTGGTCAAAGCATTATTCATGTCTCTACTACGGAGTACATTCCAGCAATTCAAGAAATTAGAGCAGGAGCAGTATTTAGTAAAAATTTATCAACAGTAAATGCAATATTAAAAGAACTACATACAGATATAACAGAGAAACCAGTTTTATCATTTGATGAAATAGATATTGATGTTATAGAGTTCCAACCTGAGCCAGGTAGCCCCGCCACTCTGCGTCCTTTAAAAGAGGTGAATTTTCCCAATGATTGTATAGTTGGAATGATTAATCATCATGGAAAAATTAGAATTGCGCATGGAACATCTATTTTAACAGAAGATGATACTGCATTAGTTTTTGCAAAACCAAAAGAGATTAAAAAAATAAAAAGACTATTTAACTCATGAGAGTAAAAGTCCTGCTAAATGTATTAGGGGGCTTATTAGTAATACTAGGCTCTACTATGGTATTACCAATTATAATATCACTTATTCATAGTGAAAATGACACTAATGGGTTTATTTTTTCATCAATTCTCTGCATTGGCTTAGGCCTTCCAATTTGGTTTTTAACAAAACACAACAACACTCTTACAAATAAAGATGGTTTTGCAATTGTAACTTTTTCATGGATTTTTACAGCTATCGCCGGTGCACTTCCTTTTTATTTATCTGGCGCTATACCAAATTTAACTGATGCATTTTTTGAATCAATGTCTGGAGTCACTACCACTGGTGCCTCCATACTTGGTAATATAAACACTTTACCTCATTTACAAAATGGTATAGAAAGTCTTCCTCACGGAATTTTATTTTGGCGGTCATTCATACAATGGATTGGAGGAATGGGCATAATAGTATTTTATATCGCTATATTACCTTTGTTAGGTGTTGGCGGGGTGCAGTTATTTAAAGCAGAAGCACCTGGACCAGTATCAGATAAAATTAGGCCTCGAGTCCGTGAAACAGCAAAGTTCTTATGGATTATTTACGTTGGTATGACTTTTGTGCAAATAATTTTTTTAAGGATTGCTGGTATGGAAACATTTGATTCTATATGCCATGCTTTTACAACAATGCCAACTGGAGGGTTCTCTACTAAAAATGCTAGCTTAGCACATTTTGAAAGTTCTTATATTCATTATATAATAATATTTTTCATGTTTATAGCAGGAGTAAACTTTTCTCTCCACTTTAGGTTAATAAATGGTAGTTATAAAGTATATACGAAAGATACTGAATTCCTAGTTTATTTGCTTATCACAGTCATTATTACATTTATTATATATCTTTCAATTTCTTTCCAAACTAATACATTTTCATCGTTAGGATTTAAAGAGTCATTATTTGGTACAATTGCTATACTCACTGGAACTGGCTATGTGCTTGGCGATTATGAAATATGGCCAGTTTACATACAAATGGTGTTATTAACTTTAATGTTTATTGGAGGTATGGGTGGATCTACAACAGGAGGAATGAAGGTAATACGAATTTTATTATTGGTAAAATATGCGGCATTAGAAACGCGAAGGATGTTACATTCAAGAGCACTAATACCTGTTAAAATTGGCAGACAATCAATAAAGGAGGATGTAGTTAGAAATACTTTAGGCTTTTTTTTATTCTTCATGTCTGCTTTTATTATTACTACTTTAGTTCTATCTACAATGGGTCTTGATTTAGAGTCCTCAATAGGTGCTGCAGCATCCGCAATGGGGAACATAGGTCCAGGATTAGGAGAATTTGGTCCAACTGACAATTATGCATTATTACCTGATCAAGGGAAGTGGCTGTTGTCTTTTTGTATGTTGTTGGGGAGACTTGAGATATTTACTGTGATGGTACTTTTTAGTAGAACATATTGGAAATAGTTAAATGGAAAGATTTATAAAAACTTCATTACAGAACAAAGTTTGTATCGTAACCATAGATAGGAAAGATGCTCTCAATGCTATGAACTATGAAGTTCTGCAAGAGTTGGACTTAGTATTAAAAGCACTTATAAAAACTAAAAATATAGGAGCAATTATTATAACTGGAGCAGGAGATAAATCCTTCATTGCAGGTGCTGATATAAAAATCATGAAAAAATTAGATAAAAAAACAGCTTATGAATTTTCAAAATTAGGACAAAAAGTGACAAACAGGATTGAGCAATCAATTAAGCCTATTATTGCTGCAATAAATGGGTATGCTTTTGGAGGAGGATGCGAAATAAGTTTAGCCTGTCATTTAAGGTTTGCGAGTGAAAACGCAACATTTTCTCAACCAGAGGTTAAATTAGGTCTAATTCCTGGTTGGGGTGGAACTCAACGATTACCAAAAATAGTAGGAATTGCGCGAGCCACTGAAATGATCTTATTAGGGAATATTATTAATTCTGAAAAAGCTTTGAATATTGGTTTAGTAAATGCTGTTTTTCCAAAAAAAACTTTAATGAATAACGTAATGAATATTGTTGATAAAATTTTATTAAATGGACCAAGTGCTGTTGCAGGCTCTTTTGAATCCATCAAAAATTCGTTCAAGTTATCCATTAATGATGGTCTAAAGTTCGAAGCAGAGTGTTTTTCGGAGAGATTTTTGAAAGAAGAAGCTAAAGAAGGTATGGATGCTTTTATAAATAAAAGACCTCCTAAATTTTAAATAATAGATTGATATTACTCCTTGGATATTCATTATAAAAAATATCGTCTTAACCTGAAGTACACTTTTGGTATCTCTAGAGAAAGAAATGATTGGTACGATCGAATTTTTATTTTTATAAAAAATAAAAATATCTATGGCGTTGGTGAAGCAGCTCCATCAATCAGATATGGTGAATCAATAGAATTAATAGAAGATGCTTTAAAACCAAATATCCTAATTCCACAACATTTAAATGATTATAAATCTATTTGGGATTATATTTTACCGAGGTTGAAGGGCATTAAATCCTTAGAAGCGGCGCTGAATATGGCTTTATTAGATTATTTTGGAAAATTAAATAAAGTTCCATCTTACAAATTATTAAATCTTGAAAATAAAAAATTAAAATACACTAGTTATACTATTTCAATCGGTGAAATCAATCAAATTAGAGAGAAAATCCAAGATGCTAAGCCCTATAAAATATTAAAAGTAAAGTTAGGAACTAAAGGTCAAGATAAAAATATTATCAGAGAGATAAGAAAGTATACAAATAAAATAATAAGGGTTGATGCAAATGAGGGATGGACTTTTGAAGAAGGGCTAGATCTTTGTAGGTGGATGGAAGATTATAATATTGAATTAATTGAACAACCTTTTGCTTCTCATGATATTGAAAAAACAAAACTATTAAAAAATGAATCATCAATTGATATAATTGCTGATGAAAATTGTAGCAATAAATTTGATATACCAAAAATACATACAGCATTTGATGGTATAAATATCAAATTGATGAAATGCGGCTCTCTTTCCGAAGCTATTGATATGATAAGACTAGCAAGAGAATATAATATGAAAATTATGTTAGGATGTATGATAGAATCTTCTGTTTCAATATCTGCAGCATATCAAATTTCTGGTGAGGTAGATTTTCTAGACTTAGATGGAAATCTATTAATAAATAATGATCCCTTTGAAGGTATTACAGTTGAAAATGGGTTTTTGAAAGGAAGTTTGAACCCTGGAATTGGAGTTGTTTTGAAGAACAAATATAGTAGTTTATTAATATGAAAATACTTGGTATTGAGCATATAGCAATCGCAGTTGAAAGTCTTGAAAAAGGATCTATATTTTGGAAAGATATAATGGGCTTAGAATTTAAAAAACAAGAGGATGTTCCTAATCAAGAAGTTATAACTGATATTTATAATATAAAAAATAGTAAGATTGAACTCATTAAGCAAAAATCGCCTCACAGTCCCATATCAAAATTTTTAGAAAAGAATGGTCCAGGTATTCATCATATATGTTTTGCAATTGAGAATATTGAAGAGGCAATAATAGAGCTTAAATCACAAGGTATTAAAATTATTGGTAATAGGCCTAGTGTCGGAGCAGAAGGCTATAAAATAATTTTCTTACATCCATCTTCTACTGGAGGTGTGCTAGTAGAGTTATCTCAGAAAACTTAGTCCTTTCCAAACTTAGGTAACTTGAAAATGCTACTTACTTTTTTTGCCTTGGACCTATTTTTCTTTTTCTGCTTTTCTAATTTTTTAGATTCACCTACAATAGGGTTCGGTTGATTATTTTCCTGAGATGTTACAATTAATTCATCTTGAATCATTCTTCCCATATCATAAACTGATTTTCTTAGAGGAATACCTTTAAAGTCATATTGGATCCAATCTCCATTTCTCTTATTACCTTTCATTAGACCTCTTTCTTTAACTCTACCATTTCTATGATATTTAATAATGAGTTCATGACCTGGAGGGGTTGTGTTAGCAATAACCTCTCTTCTCTTATCAACGATGGAAGTGTCATACTTTACATATGTTTGCTTGACTAAATTTTTGACTGTATCCTGAACTAGAGTTGTATCAAACGTCAGGATCTTCAAAGTGTCAAAAATCACAGATTTGTATTTTAAATCAGGGCCAATAAAATTTTGTCCTTTAGGAGTTCTTGTTATTGCCTTTACCATAGCTGTTGAATAGACTTCTTGTAACTTCTTATATTCTCCTTCAGCCTTATTCCAATCACCTCCTGCTGCATTTAAGGATTGATTTATCCAACCTTGAGCGGATTTATCTCCAGTATCTCGCGCTCTTAATGCATCGGCGAGGGTCTTATACTTAGGGAATGCACTTTGGTTCTCATTAATCATATCTGGTGAAAAATTTTCAGGAAACTTACTTGAATAGGTATGAATAGTAACAGTATCATTATTTGAAACTACAAGAGTATCGAAAGACTTTATGGAGTCAACTGCAAACAACCAAATGGAGTCTCTAATTATTGTTGTATCGTGCGCATAAACCCATGTTGTATCATATATGGTTGTAGTATCATAGGCAAATGCCCATATGGTATCTCTCATGACAGTAGTATCATAATTTACAACAACTGTCGTATCCATTACATAAACAGTGTCAAATGAGGCCTGTACAATTGTTGTAGTATCATAATTATTTATATAAATACTATCGATAACCACAGTTGTATCATAAACTGTTGTCGTTGCATTTGTATAGATATAGGTAGTATCAAGTGATCTAGTTGTATCATATAATGTTGTGTAAACAAAAATTGTATCAGTTAATTTTTCAGATAATTTTTGTTCATAATTTTCTTTTAATAATTTAGATTCTCTTAGTAGAGCTGAAACTGATGATTTTAAACTATCCAATTCATTCCTATATGTCGTTTCAACGATTCTAGTACGCGCTAATGCTTTCGCTTTTTTATCTTCTTTTTTTGACTTTACAGTTGTTTTTGTTTTTTTGATTACTCTATCTAAAAGTGGTTTAGGTGCCTCAATAATTGATCCAGACTGGGTCCTATATACTTTTCTTTTTTTATCATTAGAACTATTTTGTCCAATTACTAAAGAAAAAATTGAAATTATAACTAAATTTTTAAAATTTTTAGATCTACACATTTTTTAATTCTTATCGTTAGGTTTAATTATTGCAATTTATTTAAAGTTACATTAAAAGCATGCTAATTTATATTTATTATTATTCATTTAAAATAAGAAATGATGCACAAAATTGGCATTATTTTTGTTTTTAATTTTTTCCTTAAGGGTTTATTTATCATGATATATTTAAATTTTATTAATGAATATTCAAGAATCTATTAAAAATAAGCTGTTACACCTCCCCAAAAATCCCGGTGTGTATACATTTTATAACAATAACAATGAAATTATTTACATTGGTAAGGCAAAAAATTTAAAAAACCGTGTTAAGTCTTATTTCCAAAATAAATCTTCACTATCGCCAAAAAATGCTACTATGCTAAAACATATAGCTAATGTAGAGTGGATAATTGTAAGAAGTGAGGTTGAAGCATTAATGACTGAAGCAAACTTAATTAAATTACATAAGCCTAGATATAATATTGATTTAAGAGATGATAAAAGTTATCCTTTCATTAGAATTACAAATGAGCCATACCCTCAAGTCCTTTTAACTAGAGATGTAATCAAAGATGGATCAAAATATTTTGGACCATTTACTGATGTCAGACATTTAAGAAGGACACTCAAAGCACTTAACAGAGCATTTCCCATAAGAAGTTGTAGTTATTTTATTGATGATAAAGTAATAATAGAAAAAAAGATATCTGTTTGCCTTGATTATCATATAAAAAAATGTGAGGGTCCATGTGAGGGGCTAGTTAGTGAAAGTAATTATTTGAATATGATAAGCAGGATTGAAGATTTTATGAAAGGTAAAACTGGATCAACTGAAAGTCATATACTAAAATTGATGAAGAAAGCATCAAATGATGAAAATTATGAAGATGCTACAATCTATAGAGATCAACTGAAATCGATTACCGAATTCAAAAATAAACAAAGGTTAGTTGCAACAGATTTTATTGAACGTGACGTAATTGTTCTTTCGAAAGAGGACGATTTTGGCATTGCAGTTATCTTAAGAATTAGAAATGGTAGAATTTTCAGTAGAGATAAATTATCTATTAATAAGTTAGATGCAGATGAGAGCGTAAATTTAAAAAATATAATTACAAGGTTTTATCTTGACAGTGATTTTATTCCAAGAGAATTATCGCTCCAAAAACCTCCAGAAGATGAAGGAGGTCTCTTGGAGTGGTTAAAGAAAAAGAGAAAGGGTGCTGTTAGATTTATTTATCCTCAGAAGGGTGAAAAATCAAAAGAAATTAGAATTACGTTGCAAAATGCTAAACTTTTACTTAATGAGTGGAAATTAAATAAAGAAAAAAGAAGAGATCAGATACCAAAAATATTACACCAATTACAAGAAGACTTAAATTTAAGCGTTGCTCCAAGGAGGATTGAAGCTTTCGATGTATCTCACTTAGCAGGAACTAATACTGTTGCTTCAATGGTATGTTTTGTTGATGCAAAACCAAAAAAAAGTGAATATCGAAAATACAATATTAAAAATGTAAATAAGATTGATGATTTTGCATCAATAAATGAAGTTGTATTTAGGAGATATAAAAGGTTGAAAGAAGAAAATAAAAAACTACCAGATCTAATATTAATTGATGGAGGTAAGGGCCAATTAAATACTTCAGTTGAAGTACTTAATAATTTAGGTCTTAATTTTATTCCCATAATTGGTCTTGCTAAACGTTTGGAGGAGGTATTTTTGCCAGGTAATTCAGATCCTCAATCGATTCACAAGCAAAGTCCAGGCCTTATACTGTTGAGGAGAATAAGAGACGAAGCACATAGATTTGCAATAACTTTTCAGAGGAATAAAAGAAATAAATCAACAATAAATTCTATTTTTTCAAGTATTAAAGGTCTTGGTGAAAAAAGGATAAAATTATTAATGCAAACATTTAATGGTCCAAAGGAATTACGAAAGTTAAATGAATTAGAAATCAATCAAAAAACAGGCATTCCAATTAGTATCTGTTCAGAAATAATTAATCTGTCAAATAAAACCACCAGTAAATAATATTTTTATATCACTATCTCATTGGAATCTTTAACTGAATAAATGTAATTTTAGACATAATGGCAGACTTAAAAATCACCTCAACCTTTAATCCTGAAGGGGATCAACCAACGGCAATCAATGAATTAGTGCTGGGCATAAATAACAATGAAAAATATCAGACCTTAATGGGTGTTACAGGTTCTGGTAAAACTTTTACTATGGCAAATGTTATTGAGAAAGTTCAAAAGCCGACCCTCATAATGTCTCACAACAAAACACTTGCAGCTCAATTATATGGTGAATTCAAACAACTATTTCCGGATAATGCTGTTGAATTTTTCATTTCATATTATGATTACTATCAGCCAGAAGCATATTTGCCAGTAACAGATACTTTTATAGAAAAAGATTCATCTGTTAATGAAGAGATTGATAAGATGAGGCTAAAAACAACCAGTTCTTTAATGGCTCGAGAGGACGTTATTGTTGTAAGCTCAGTCTCCTGTATCTATGGTATTGGGTCTCCCGAGGAATATAAAAAAGGAACAGTTGAAATTTCAAAGAGTCAGACCTTAAATAGAAGGTCATTTATTTTGAGCTTGGTAAATATTCATTATTCAAGAAATGATAAGGTTCTTGAGAGAGGTAATATAAGGGTGAGAGGAGATGTAATAGATATATACCCTGCATATGAAGATTCATGTATAAGAATCGAGTTGTTTGGAAATGAGGTTGAGTATATTACTCGTTTTGATCCAATCACAGGTGAAGAAAAAGAAAAACTCCAAAAAATCATAATCTTTCCAGCTAAACACTTTGTAACAGATAAAGAGACAACTCTAGCAGTTATAGAGCAAATTAAAGTTGAACTTAACGATAGATTGAGTTTTTTAAGAGAACATAATAAACTTTTAGAAGCTCAGAGATTAGAGCAGAGAACATATTTTGACATTGAAATGATGATAGAACTAGGTTATTGCTCTGGAATAGAAAATTATTCACGTCTATTTTCTGGAAGAAAAGAAGGCGAAAAACCAAATACATTGATTGATTTTTTCCCAGATGATTTTTTAACTATTCTGGATGAATCCCATGTCACATTACCTCAAATCCAAGGAATGTATAATGGAGACAGGGCAAGGAAGACAACCTTAGTTGAACATGGGTTTAGATTACCAAGTGCATTAGATAATAGGCCACTAAAATATAATGAGTTCCATGATTCTCAGAACCAAGTTATTTTTACATCAGCTACACCATCAGATAGGGAATTAGAATTTTCTAAAGGAGTAATCGTTGAACAAATTATTAGACCTACTGGATTGCTGGATCCTAAGGTGGATATTCGTCCCTCATTAGGGCAAATTGATGATTTAGTTGGTGAAATCAGATACAGAGTAAATCGCAAAGAACGTATTCTAATAACTACATTAACAAAAAAAATGTCTGAAGATTTAACAGAATACTTATCAGGTCTCAATATAAAAGTCAAATATCTACATTCTGATATTGGTACGGTTGAGAGAGTCCAGATTTTAAGAGATTTAAGGGTAGGAGAATTTGATGTTTTAGTAGGTATTAATTTACTCCGAGAGGGCTTAGATTTGCCTGAGGTGAGTTTAGTTGCTGTTTTGGATGCAGATAAAGAGGGTTTTTTAAGGTCTAAGAGTTCTTTATTGCAAACAGCTGGTAGAGCAGCAAGAAACATTGAAGGGCTTGTAATCTTGTATGCAGATAAAGAAACAGATGCGATTAATCATTTAGTAAAAACAACCAATGAAAGAAGAAAAATTCAACAGGATTTTAATTTAGAAAATAGAATTACGCCTAAAACTGTATACAAATCCTTAGATGAAATACTTGATTCGACACCTGTTGCAGGATCAAATGATGTCAATACTGATTCAATAAAACTCGAATATGATCTAAAAGACATGCTAAATGAAGATAAAAAAAATATATTAATCGAACTAAAAAAAGCGATGCACGATGCTGCAGAGAACTTAAAGTTTGAAAAAGCTGCAAATATTAGAGATGAAATAAAAAAAATTGAAAAAGAATTACCTACAACCATCAGTAATAAATAGTTTTATTGAGATAATTGTGAGAAATATTTATGTTAAGTTTTTAAAATCAAATTCTGGAATAATTTCATGAATAATATAAATACACTCCAAAAGCGCTCTGGAATAGTCGGAAATTCAGATGGTATAAAACAAGTTCTTGAAATGATTAGCCAAATATCTAATGTGGATATATCTGTTTTAATTTCAGGGGAGTCTGGTACAGGAAAAGAAGTAATAGCAAAAGCTGTACACAAAAATAGTAAAAGATCAAATTCATCTCTTGTGGTTGTAAATTGTGGTGCCATACCTGAGGGCATAATAGAATCAGAATTATTTGGGCATAAGAAAGGGTCCTTCACAGGTGCTAGCAATGATAAAAAAGGTTATTTTGAAGAAGCAGATTTAGGAACTATTTTTTTGGATGAGATCGGCGAGACACCTCTAGAAACTCAAGTCAAATTACTCAGAGTATTAGAAAGTGGTGAATTTATGAGAGTAGGAGAAGCGAAAACTCGAAAAGCAGACGTTCGTATCATAGCAGCAACTAATAAAGATTTAAAAGTTTTAGTTAAGGAAAAACAATTTAGGGAAGATCTCTATTATAGATTGAATACTGTCAATATTCATCTTCCAGCACTTCGAAATAGACTTGAAGATTTAGGACTATTTGTTGAAAGGTTTGCTCTTGAGTTTACAAGATCAAATGATATAAGGTATAGGGGTTTTGTCCCTGATGCTCTAAGAGCAATGAAACAATATGATTGGCCAGGGAATATTAGAGAATTGAAACATTTCGTAGAAAAAATACTAGTTATTGAAAAAGGTGAAAGGATTACAACAGATATGGTTCATAAGTCTATGAATGATATTTTCTCAAAACCTCAATTAAATAATGAATTACCAATAATTATAGATAATGATAAAAACAAAGCTGAAATTGATTTAATGCTTAGGCAATTATTTCTTTTAAAACAAGATACTGAAATAATACAAAAACTGATAATGTCTGGTTCTGTAAATGCAAATGTTCCTAGCAAAATAGAATCGCTCGATAACAGTATTGAAGTGCCTCAGAAATCTATGGAAATAGTAGAGGAGGGCTTCAAGCTTATAAGAGATGATGCTATTGGAGATATTTCGATTAAAGATCTTGAAAAAGAAGCTATAACTAGAACCCTAAGTTATTTTAATAATAATCGAAGAAAAACAGCACGATCTTTAGGAATGAGTGAAAGAACTTTGTACAGGAAAATAGAAGAATTTGGCTTAGAACCAAAGATTAGTAAAAAGAAGTAAAATTGAAAATTTTAGTACAGATAAATTTGATGTTTTTAACTTTATCATGTTCGTATTATTCGTTAGCAGGTTCAATACCATCTCATATTAAATCTGTTCATATACCTTTATTTGAAAATCAAACTTCACAATTTGATTTAGCTGAAGATATAACCGACTTTATTATAGATCAATTTAACGAATCAGGTGTCCTAAGGATTGAAAATGATCAAAACTGCAGTTCAATATTAAAGGGCAAAATTAAAAGTATTTCAAATGAGCCTTATACTTATAACAAAGAAGAATCTATATCAGAATATAGATATAAAATTAATGTTCAGATTGAATGGTATGATGTAAAAAATGATAAAAATATATTTGAATCAAATTACTCTGGCTATGGAGCTTATGGTATTTCTGGTGATATAGGCACAGATGGAATTGATAATGATTCTGATGGAAAAATTGATGACCAAGATGATGATGAATTTGGTGAGCCAAGAGCATTTGCAACAAGAGTTGCTATGAGTAAAATTGCTGAAAATATATTGAATGATATAATGACAACATGGTAAAGGAAATTTTTTAAAATGAATATAGTTAAAATTAAAGAATTATCAGATTATGATGGACAAGAAGTAGAGCTAAGAGGTTGGGTTTATAATACTCGAAGTATCGGAAAAATTTGGTTTATCATTCTACGTGATGGTACTGGTTTGCTTCAAGGAGTAGTTGTTAAAGGAGAAGCAAGCATTCAAGCATTTGAACTAGAACAAAAATTAAATCAAGAAGATTCTGTGACTATAAGCGGAATTGTTAAAAAAGAACCAAGGTCAGTAGGAGGATTTGAACTCAGTATAAGAGAGATTAATGTAATTAATCATGTTACTGAGGAATTTCCAATTTCACCAAAAGAACATGGTGCTGATTTTTTAATGTCAAATAGACATCTCTGGTTAAGATCGAAAAGACAAAATGCAATAATGAGAATCAGGCATCAAGTAGTAAAATCGATAAGAGATTTTTTTGATTCAAATGACTTCACTTTAATAGATTCTCCAATATTTACAGGTAATGCAGTTGAAGGAACAACCACCTTATTCGAAGTTGATTACTTTGAGCGTTCTGCTTATTTAACTCAAAGTGGACAATTATATCAAGAGGCCGGTGCTACTGCCTTTGGAAAAACTTATTGTTTCGGACCGACATTTCGTGCTGAGAAATCTAAAACTAGAAGACATCTCACAGAGTTTTGGATGGTTGAACCTGAAATGGCCTTTGTTGATCTTGATGAAAACATGACTTGGGCTGAAGATTTGGTAGCATATATAGTTAGTCAAGTTTTAATTAATTCTGATAAAGAATTAGATACTTTAGGAAGAGATATCAAAAAGCTAGAAATTATTAAAGGACCTTTTCCAAGATTAACTTACGATGAAGCTGTAAAAATCCTTCGTGATAACGGTTCTGAATTTGAATATGGAAATGATTTTGGTGCATCCGATGAAACAATTCTAAGTAAACAATTTGACAAGCCAATTCTTGTCCATAGATGGCCTGCAGGTATAAAAGCATTTTATATGAAAAGAGATAAAGATAACGAAGATTTAGCTCTTGGAGTTGATATGATAGCCCCAGAGGGATATGGTGAAATAGTAGGTGGTGGTCAGCGAGAAGATAATATTGAGGCTCTTACAAAAAGGATAAGGCATCATGATTTACCGCTTGAACCATTTAAATGGTATTTAGATTTAAGAAAATATGGATCTGTACCTCACTCGGGTTTTGGCTTAGGCCTTGAACGTACTGTTGCTTGGATTTGTGGAACGAAACATATTAGAGAAACGATTCCATTTCCAAGAACTATGAGCCGATTGGAACCTTAATATATATACTTAAGTAAAATAATGAAAATCGCTATATGTCAAATTAATTCACTGGTTGGGGGCTGTAAAGAAAATACTGATAAAATTTTAAAATACTACTTCCAATCACTGAATTTAAATCCTAATATTATTGTATTTCCAGAATTATCAATTACAGGTTATCCACCTCAAGACCTTTTGTTTGATAATGATTTCATAAAATATAATCTTGAATGTGTTGGAAAAATTGCTAGAAAATCAACAACTCCAATAATTTTTGGCTATGTAAGGAAAGGTGATAATGGTGTTTTATATAATTCAGCTGCAGTTTGTTACAATGGTTTATTGCAAAATACATATGATAAAACACTATTACCTTCATATGATGTCTTTGATGAAACTAGGTATTTTACGAAAGGTGTAAATAGGGATATAATAGAAATCCCTCATAATAATAGAACATTAAAAATTGGACTTCAAATTTGTGAAGATCTATGGGATACTAACTACAAATATAAAGTTTCTGAGGAGCAACATAATTTAGGAGCTGAATTATTTATAAATATCTCATCCTCACCATTCAGTCTCGGTAAAACAAATGAAAGGATTAAACTAATTAAACAAAAAGTTAATAGGTTTAATAAACCTTTCATTTACTGTAATATGGTTGGAGGTCAAGATGAATTAATTTTTGATGGAACCTCATTAGCGTTTAATCAAAATTCTGAATTAGTAGCAAATGGCATATCGTTTAAAGAAGATATAATTTTTGTTGATTTCAATGAGGAGCAAAAAGCAACTAAATTTATAAGCGAATTTGAGGAGGAACAGTTATTCAAAGCTTTGTGTTTAGGGGTGAAAGATTATTTCAATAAAACAGGTCATAAAGAAGCCCTATTAGGACTTTCTGGCGGAATAGATAGTGCTATTGTAGCATGTATTGCATCAGAGGCTCTTTCAGCATCAAAAGTACATACCATCTCCCTACCATCAAAATACTCATCTACCCACAGCTTAGAGGATGCAATTGAACTATCAAAAAACTTAAATGTAAATCACAGAGTTATAAAAATTAACGACTTAGTTGATGTTTATGAAAGCAGTCTAAATCCCCATTTTCATGGCACTAAGGTTGATGTAACAGAGGAAAATATTCAAGCAAGAGTAAGAGGCAATATTTTAATGGCGCTATCGAATAAGTTTAATTGGTTATTATTATCCACAGGAAATAAAACTGAGTTAGCATTAGGGTATTGTACCTTATATGGTGATATGAGTGGAAGTTTATCAGTAATTTCTGATTTAAGTAAAACACAGGTCTATAAATTAGCAAAATGGATTAATAAAAATTATGCAGGTTTAATTCCTGAAAATATAATAAACAAACCCCCATCTGCAGAATTAGCGGATAAACAAGTGGACCCTTTTGATTATAGTATAGTAAGTCCTATGGTAGATGCAATTATAGAAAAAAATACATCTCCAAAAGATTTAATTAATAGTGGATCAGATAAAGACTTAGTAATGTTTATTTACAATAGAATTAAGTCTATGGAATACAAAAGAAGGCAGTCACCCATTGGATTTAGAGTATCTAAAAAAGCATTCGGTATTGGTCGAAGAATACCTATTGTGAATCACTTTAAAGGATAGAAAAATATGTTTTATAAATATACAATCGTTTTATTGATGTCTGTATTATTCTCAAAAGACAGGTCTCCTGCTCAATTTTGGTCAAGCTATAATGAAAGTGAAAAATTAGCATTTATCAATGGTGCATTCGGAGCAATTTCAAAACTAAAAGCTCATCACAAATCTGAAGTAAAAAAACAATATATGCATAATGATAATTGGGTTGAACCCTACTATATTGAAAGATATTATGATATTATTAATGAATATCTCGCGGAGGAAGTAGGGTATAATATTCAAATTATCTCTATGCATTTAGATGCATTTTATACAAATTCAGATAACACTAATATTCCAATTCTAGAAGCACTAAGAATTGTTTCTCTTCATCAAGATGGTGAAAAGAAGACAGCAAACTCTAGATTACTGAGGTCTCAACAAAGATATAGTAGTGGATATAATCAATAACTATTATCCTATTTCTAATTATCAGAAAAAATAAAGTAAATTAAATGAATATAAAAAATACAAGGAATTTTTGCATTATTGCACATATTGATCATGGAAAATCCACCTTAGCAGATAGACTTTTGGAAGAGACAAATACAATAACTCAAAAAGAAATGAAAAATCAAGTATTAGATAGTATGGATCTTGAAAGAGAGCGGGGAATAACTATCAAAAGTCATCCAATTAGAATGGAATATAAACATTCAGATGGTGATATTTATGTCTTGAATTTAATAGATACACCTGGACATGTTGATTTTAGTTATGAAGTATCAAGGTCTCTTGCAGCTTGTGAAGGCGCACTTCTCTTAGTTGATGCAGCACAAGGAGTAGAAGCACAAACAGTATCTAACACTTATTTAGCTATTGATAATAACTTAACATTAATACCTATTATTAATAAAGTCGACTTACAATCAGCAATGGTTGAAGAGGTTCAAAATCAAATTATTGAACTAATTGGTTGTGATGAATCAGAAATAATTCATGCTAGCGCAAAAAGCGGAATAGGTATTCCTGAAATTTTTGATTCTATTATAAATAGAATTGATCCACCTCAAGATAATTCAAAAAATAAGACTAGGGCATTAATTTTTGATTCTATGTATGACAATTATAAAGGAGCGATACCTTACGTAAGAGTCTTTGATGGTATATTGAAACCTGGAATGGTTATAAAGTTTTTTTCACATGATAAAGAATATGATATAATCGAAACAGGCCATTTTGTACTTGATAAAGTAAAAACTAATGAACTTCAGTCCGGAGAGGTTGGCTATATTGTGGCGAGTATTAGAGATATGAGTCATATTGAACCAGGTGATACTATAACTGAAAAGCAAAATGAGGCTGAGGAAAGATTACCTGGATATAAAAAAATTAAAGCTATGGTTTTCTCAGGATTATATCCAGCAGATTCAGATGATTATGATCAATTACGCCGAGCACTCGAAAAGCTAAAATTAAATGATGCCTCATTAGATTTTACTCCAGAAACAAGTGAAGCTCTGGGTTTTGGATTCAGATGTGGCTTTTTAGGCCTTCTTCATTTGGAGATTATTCAAGAACGATTAGAACGTGAATTCGATTTAGATCTTGTTACAACAACTCCAAATGTTGTTTATCAGATTAATAAACGTAATGGAAAAACTATAAGTGTTGATACACCAGCAAAAATGCCTAGTAACGGTGAAATAGAAAATATTTTAGAGCCAATTGTTCGTGCTGAAATAATAACTCCAAAAGAGTATCTTGGAGGCGTAATGACTTTATGCCAAAGGAAGAGGGGCATATATAAAACAACTAACTACTTATCTCCAGAAAAAGCTTCAGTACATTATGATTTACCTTTAGGGGAAATTATTTTTGACTTTTATGATAGGTTGAAATCTCTATCAAGTGGATATGCATCATTTGATTATGAGTTCAAAGAATTCAAAGAAGCAAATCTTCAAAAATTGGATATATTAATCCATGATGAATCTGTTGATGCTTTGTCAATTATTTGTCATTCAGAGAATGCATATCATAGAGGTGTTGCTCTATGTAATAAATTAAAGGAATTAATTCCCAGGCAAATGTTTGAAGTTGCCATTCAAGCTTCTTTAAATAGGCGTATAATAGCAAGGTCAACAGTTAAAGCGCTTAAGAAAAATGTTACTGCAAAATGTTATGGTGGAGATATTTCAAGAAAAAGAAAATTATGGGAGAAACAAAAGAAAGGTAAAAAAAGAATGAAAATGATAGGGAAGGTGGAAGTTCCCCAAGAGGCATTATTAGCTGTTCTACAGGTGCAAAACGATTGATTCAATTCATAAATTATTGGAAATTTTCAAAAACACCATTTTATAGTTTTCTTTTCACGTTACCTTATTTTATTTTTTATGAAATAGGTATATTTTTCACTTCTCAAGATGATCTAGTTGTAATTAGAAATGGTGCAGATGCGCTAATGCGTCAAGCTTTATCTAGGTTTGGAATAATTGGGTTATATTGGTTGGGAGCATTATTCTTTATAGCTTTTATAATTACTCTTATTGCTCAAAAAAAAAAATGGAAAGAATCAGTTATAGTAGGTAATTATTTTTTTATAATGACATTGGAAAGTATTTTTTGGTCTTATATTTTATTTATTCTTATGTCAAATATGAATATTTTGTTGATGAATCCAAATGGTGAGCTTTTAATTCAGCAAATTACACTTGCAATTGGTGCTGGTATATATGAAGAGTTTCTTTTTAGGGTAGTTTTAATTTTGATAATCTCTTCAATTTTAACTATGATTTTTAGATGGAGTAAAAATAATGTAAATATTATAGCAATTATTATTTCTGCAGGTATTTTTTCTGCGTTCCATTTTATTGGTGAGTTTGGAGACTTCTTTTCATTCAAAGTATTTATGGTGAGATTTTTGGCGGGTATTTTTCTAGGTTTCTTATATTTATTTAGAGGATTTGGAATAACTGCATGGTCTCATTCAATTTATGATTTGATCATATTGACAAAAATAACAACGGAATGATTATTTTTTATATTTTTATAGATAATGTAATTTAAAACATTCTACTAAAAGCTTTACAAAAGGAATTAATTATAAGATGTATCCAGTGATTTATGATTTTGGAATAGTAAATATATTAGGTTTTAAATTTAAATTAGCAATTTATTCTTTTGGATTAATGTTAGTAGTTGCTTTTTATACCTGTTATTTCCTTTTATGTTATGATTTTAAAAGATTTGGTTATAAAGAGAAATTAGCATCAGATATTATTTTTTGGTCTGCTTTAGGAGGGATACTTGGTGCAAAGTCTTATTATATTTTAGAAAACCTAGATGACTTGTTATCCTCTTCAGACCCTTTTGGAATAATTTTTAGTGGAGCTGGTTTAGTTTTTATTGGCGGTCTCATTGGAGCAGTAATTGCAGTTTCAATTATACTTAGAAAAAATAATTTACCATGGTTACTATTTGCTGATATTTTAGCTCCTTTAATTATTTTAGGCTATGCAATAGGACGTATTGGATGTTTCCTTGTTGGCGATGATTATGGTATCCCAACAAATTTGCCATGGGCTACTTCTTTTCCAAATGGACTTCCACCAACTACATATGAGGTCTTCGAATATAGATACCCTTGGATAGATCTATATAATTTTGAACCAGGTTTATTATCTGTACATCCAACTCAAATATATGAAACTTTAATTTGTACTATTATCTTTATATTTTTATGGAAAAAGAGAACAAAAATAAAGCATCAAGGATCATTATTTTTTACGTATTTGATTTTAGCCGGTACTGAAAGATTTTTCATTGAATTTCTGAGGACAAATGAGAAATATTTATTTGATTTATTCTCAGGTGCACAAATACTATCAACAATTATGGTTTTAATTGGAACGTATTTCATTATCCAACCTATAAAATTTGAGGAAGTCGATAAAACATAGGTTCACATATATTTTTATTGTTTTTAGTAGTTTATTATTTTCAAAAGAAATTTTTAAGATTATTGGAAAAAAAACCATTCCAAAAACTGTTAAAAAATATAATTTTAAGGCAAGTAGTTTTACAGGAACTTTTGCAAATGGAATCTTACTATTAGATAAATCTAAAAAAATAATTATTGAAATCAGTGATCAAAATAAAATTAAATTTTCAGGTGGGTTAATTAGTAACCAATTTATATATGGAGATTATATTTGGATGGATAGTATGCCTGATGGGGTTAAAGTTTTAGATAGATTAGAAAATACACTGATACACTTAGATTTTAACTTTAATCGCGTACAATCCATTAAATTAGGAAAAAATATATATCCTAGTAGAGCTGCTAAATTTCCTTGGGGTGATATAATTATGCATTCAGAGTTATTTAATGGACTGTTTTTATTTTCAAATGGCTCTTTAGATAAAAGTTTATTTATCAATTTTTTTAAAGAATTTGGTAATAATATTTGTTTAAATGATTTAAATGTAAATGAGAATGGTGATATCGGAGTATTAAGTTGTGATGGATTATTGACTATATTTAATCAAAATGGAATGAAAAAACATACATACTCAGAACAGTTAATTGATAGTAAACATTTAATTTCTTACGGTTCTGATTGGCTAATTTTTAATAGTTTTGGTGATGCTATCAAACTAGATAGTAAGACTAAATATTATGTTGATCTTGGTTATAATACAATTTTAGATGTAAAAAATATTAACCAATCTTTAGCCATATTAACTAAAGAACATATTCTATTTATGGATGTTAATTAGAAAATGTTTATATATTAATTTACCATTTATAATTTGGTGTAAAATATACTCCCAAACTACGATTGGATTGGGAATTGACACCTTTATATTAAATGATACATTATCTGTTCTAAATTTATCAAAATCATTTGTAATTGAATCGACAATAGATGTAAGAATAGAAGAAAAAAAAGTAGAAATTAAAAATTTCAACTTTTCTAAATCTAAACTATTCATTAATTATTCAGACTATACTGATAAAAACTTAATAACGGTAAAATATCAATATTTAAAAGAATTAATTCCTACTTCAATTGAGCCAAGGTGGAAAAGTTTACCTTTTTTAAGTGATACTTCTAAATTAAAAAACAGTAGTATAATGAACAAAAAAGTTAATTTTAATGGGACAAATAATTTTTATTCATCAGGTTCATTTTTTAGAAATATAAATATGTCTACAGGTGGAGGATCCGATTTATCTGGAGGTATACAAATGCAAATCAATGGAAACTTAGGAGATGATATTAAAATTAGTGGTGTAATATCCGATCAGGATATCCCAATAGAGCCAGATGGAACAACCAAAGACTTAGATGAATTAGATAAAGTATTTTTAAATGTTTATCATCCTAATTTTAGATTAAACGCTGGTGATATTTATTTTAAAGATTCTTTAGAATCCATTAATATTCAAAAAAAACTTGTAGGATTACAAAGTTCTTTTCATGTTAATGATATAACAATTTCTTCAGTTTATTCTGGCTCAAAAGGTATTTTCAGATCTTTAGAATTATATGGAAGAGATGGGGATCAAGGACCCTATCAATTGATAAGTCTTGATGGTAGCAAAGATATTATTATCTTATCAGGAACAGAGAAAATATGGATAGACGGAAAGAAATTAATTAGGGGAGAAAATTATGATTATACTATTGATTATTCATTGGGCAGGGTATTCTTTACACCAGAAAATTTAATCCATGATGATTCAAGAATATTTATCGAATTTGAATATTCTGATTTTCAATATGAAAAAAGCTTTATCGGTGGAAACTTAAAAAATAAAAAATTTGGATCAGGTGAAATATCATTTGGTATGTATGAAGAATCCGATATTTACAACAAAGATATTATTCCTGATGATCTTAATGAAGGAATAATAGGTGAAAATTTAAATGAAGTAAAAATTGAGACTTTTGAGCTTGATGAAAATGGTAAATATATTTATTTAGACTCAATATTTATTTATGATCCGTTGAGAAATTATAATGATTTAGATAGGTATAATGTTGTTTTTAATTATGATTCAAATGGTAATTATAAAAGAGAAATATCAGATGATGGCCAAGTATTTTATACGTATTTACATCCGGATAATCAAATCAGTGGAGATGATTATTATAGTCCTTATGACATATTTAAATTTCCAAAAAAAAAACAATTTGGATATGTAAATACGAATTATTCTATTAATAAATATTTAAATATTGATTGGCAATTAAAAGGAACAAAAAATAATACCAATTCAGAGGATAAAAGTTCTTATGAAATTGGTAAAGCTTATGATTTTTCCTTTAAAATTGATTCTATAACGATTATAGAAAATAAATTTAAACTAGAATATATTGAAAATAATCGCAATGAAAACTATTCACCATTATCCAGAGAATATCAAATTCAACGTTCCAGGATGTGGAACCTCGATAGTGCTACTGATCAAAGTTTTAAAGAAAGATCAATCAAATCATCAATCAATAACTTTTCTATCGGGAGTTCCGTTATAGAATTTTCAACTTTGAAACATAAGGTTATATCCCTTGAAAGGATAAAATTAAAATCTGAGATTAACTATAATTTATTGAGAGGTTCTTTTTTCAATTATATAAAAGTGAAAAAATCTAATAACAATCAATTTCAGAGGTTAAACACTTCATTACAGGTTAATAACGAAAGAATAACTCCTTATTTTAACTTTATCAATGAAGAAGAGAGTACACTGAAAAAGTTTAACAAAATTAGAGTTGGATTAAAAAAAAGATCCTCTAGATGGAGTATTAATTCCAGTATTGAAAATCGTATTAACCAAGAATT
>MDTB01009106.1_pt1 | contig 23346 bp, 18 predicted proteins | sample 811161 | NCBI WGS metagenome assembly MDTB01 (sample SAMN05326650, study PRJNA326480) | marine metagenome | isolation source: seawater | place: Mediterranean Sea | collected 2009
AAACTTTCAGTGCTCAATTTCAAAATTACTTTTGAACCATCTTTAAAAAATATAAATATTTGATCTGCCCGATTTAATTTTAGGTCTTAAAGCATGTTTAGCCACTATTTCTCAGTCCTGCTGCGATTCCATTAATAGTAAGTAATATTGCACGCTTCGTCTGAGTATCTTTATCGCCTTTTCGGTATTTGCGTAGCAACTCTATCTGTAGATGGTTTAGAGGATTAATGTATGGGACACGTTCTTTAAAGTTATCTCGAAGTTTGGGATTGTTTTCCAGCAAATGTTTTTTTTGGTTTATTCTCAACAAATACTTTTGCGATTTAAAACATTCTTTTTTGATACTACCAAAAATTTTTTCACGCAAATCAACGTCATCAACTAATTCTGCATATCTGGACGCAATATTCATGTCTGTTTTTGCGAGAACCATGTCTATGTTGGCAAGCATTGTGTTAAAAAAGCGCCATTTTTTGTACATTTGACATAGCAATTCCATCTTTTCTTTTTCGTTATCTTTAATCCAATATTCAATTGCGCTACCGAATCCAAACCAGCCGGGGAGCATTATCCTGGATAGTGACCATGAAAAGACCCAAGGTATCGCTCGCAGATCTTCAATTTTATTTGTATTTTTTCGAGATGATGGTCTGCTACCAACGTTTAATTCTGCAATTTCGGCTATCGGTGTAGCAGATTGAAAAAAAATAGCAAAACCAGGAGTCTCGTATACTAGTTTTCGGTACTTTCTTAGCGCAAGTTGGCTAAGTTCGTTTAAGGCGGTTTGATAGTCGGGGTGGGTGTCTAGCTTATCCTCTGATGTCAATAGCGAGGCTTCCATAGTTGCCGCTATAAGAGTCTCTAAATGTTGTCGGCCAATATCAGGGTCTGAGTATTTTCCAGCGATAACCTCCCCTTGTTCAGTGATTCTGATTTTGCCCTTTATACTTTCTGGAGGTTGGGACAAGATTCCCTCGAAAGAAGGTCCTCCTCCCCTACCAACCGATCCCCCACGTCCATGAAACAAACAAAGCTCTACATCGTGGCGCCTAGCGACTTTTACCAACTCTCTTTCTGCTTTGTACAATTCCCAGCTAGCCGTCAGATACCCTCCATCTTTATTGCTATCTGAGTATCCCAGCATTACTTGTTGGTAGTTATTATTATTTTTTATTACCTCCCGATAAAAAGAGTTGCTGAACAAATCTGTCATAATAGCTGCAGATTTTTGAAGGTCCGAAATGCTCTCGAATAACGGAACAATATTTAGGCGGCTTTTTTTTGTTTTTGGATTAAACATTCCGGTTTCTTTCAGCAAAACTAAAACCTCTATAATGTCACTCGTATCTTGAGTCCAAGATATAATGTAATTAGGTAACACCTTATCTCCATATTTAGATTTTATGGAGAATGAGGCGTCTAGTATGCATAATTCGCTGGCAGTTCGACTGGTGTATTGAAAGTTTGGGGATCTAAGAGGCCTATTAACTTTTAATTCTTTCATTAAAACATTTCGTTTGTTTTCCTCTGATAAAAGTTGGTAATCTGCTTTATTTTCTCCGACAAGAAACAGCTCAGATATTACTGCTTCATGGACCGATGAGTGTTGCCTCATATCGATAGGACACAAGTGAAATTCGAAAACTTTACTCGCCCAGTACAAATCACCGATTCTTCCTTCAGCTACTTTTTTACTTTTGTGGCTATTTAAGGATATTATTATCGTCTCCAAATCAATCGTAAACTCGTCGATAGTTTTGTAATAATCGGAATTTCTTGTATTGTGGTTTTTCAAATTTGTCTCATGCAAGGTTCTAGCTGTTTTCTCTAGTTTCTCCTGAATCCCAATTAGAGCACGGCGATAAGCCTCATCTTTACGATGGGCCGATTGGTCAGGAGATTGATCAGCGAGCTTTTGTAAATCCGGGGTAACACTAATAAGATTTGAAGAATGAGCCAACTCGGTTCGAAGTATTTTAATCTGTTCCAGATAAAAATTGAGAACGCATTTGGAATTTTCAGTTACTGCGTAATTTAATACTTTATTTGTAACAAATGGATTGCCATCTCTATCCCCACCAATCCAGCTACCTATTTGAAGAAATATCCCATATTTCTCTACAGAACTTTTTTGATCCCCCAGCATATTGCCAATTTTTTTGTATATTTTCGGTATCTGATTGAGAAATGTGTACCTGTAGTACGAAATAGCATTCTGAACTTCGTCTTCTACAGACAACTTCAATTCTCTTAAGATTCTTGTTTGCCATAATGTTTCAAGGGCTTGTCTGATTTCAATCTCAGCTAATTTCGAATGATCATTTAACTTGTTATTTTTTATTTGGATTGCCAGCTGGTTAGAAATTTTTCTTTGTAAATCTAAAATACTTTTTCTTTGAACCTCTGTAGGGTGAGCAGTTAAAACAGGATTAATCACAGCTTGCTGAAAAAATGTTTCGAATAAATTTTTCGATGTATTTTTGCTTTTAATTTTCTCAAATGCTGATTGTATTGAATTATTTTTACCATAGAGAGGGTTTTCATCTACCGCATTAAGACTTTTCTCGTTTTGATCCTCTGCGATGTTGGATAACAGCGAAAATATACTGAATGCCCTGATGAGATCAATAGTGGTTTGAATATTTAAGCCATCTAGGACACGGCCCAACTCTGTTTTCGCTGTTAAGTCTCCGTTTTTTTCAAAATTTATGGCGTTTTTCCTAGTGCGTTCTATAATATCGTAAAGATAAGTGCCTTCAAGTTTTTGAATCGTATCGCCAAGTATTCGGCCTAAAAATCTAATATTATTTTTCAAGAAAGCGTTGTTTTTTTCAATAATATCTTCTATTTCGGTCATATAATTTAGTTTGAGTCAGAGTTATACAAAAACACCTTTAGGTGTGGAGTAAATATTTTTTCAATATTACTAATTTATCATTACTTCTTAGTTAATTGTAGTAAAAATTTGTAAATAGAAATTGGGACCAATATGCAGCAGAGAAAGCAATTTATCATTTTTACCGACCTCGATGGCACACTTCTTGATCACGATAATTACTCCTTTAATGACGCGGCTAATATCCTAGCAAGACTTTTGTTAGATAATATTCCGATTGTTCTGGTAAGTAGCAAAACTCAATCGGAAATAGAAAAAATATCTAAACAGTTACGCTTTCATCACGCCAGTGTGGCGGAGAACGGGGCTATAATAAAAATAGGAAAACATCCTATATTCAGAGGTTTAAAGTCTAATTCTCCTTATTGTTTTGGCAGTCATATAGACTCGATTTTAACCATTATTGAAAAAATGCCTTATGCAATGAAAAAAGAAGTCACACTGCTGAAAGACATGTCTCCTAAAATGGCGACTGAGATTACCGGCTTAGATCACGAAAGTTTAAAGGTCTGTTTAGAACGGGCATATTCCGTTCCGTTTATCGTATCAGACATAGACATATTAAAGCTTAAAAAATTCTGTGAAGAATCGGGAATAGGAATTACTCGAGGTGGGCGGTTTTATCACTTTCTATCGTCCAATATAGATAAAGGTCACTCAACCCGCTGGCTCATGGAAAAGACCAGACTAGCTTGGCCAGATAAATCTTTTATTTCTATTGGGTTGGGAGATAGTTACAACGATATTCCGATGCTAAAAGAGGTCGATCAGGCAGTAGTTATTAAAAATAAACACCATAAAGAATTAAGAATTTCTCTCCAAGAAAAAAAAGTTGTAGAATCTAACAGCAAGGGCCCTATGGGTTGGGCTGAATGTATAAATAAAATTGTTTATAGCGAATAAAGTTGAATTAGCATGGCAGATTTTATCCAAAGAGGAAACATAACCACGTTCCATGATTTGAGAACGAAGAATGTCGTAGAGTTAGAAAAAGAAGTCCTTACCTACTCAAAAAATCGACCAATTTCCTTGGTGGTGCCTTGTCTTTACTCAGAGCTTGCAAAACCAGCATTGAAAAATATTGTGGATGAGTTGTCTAAAGTTAAATTTCTGAACCATATAATTATTGGTCTTGACAAGGCGGATGAAAAAGATTTCCGTCACGCAAAATCATACTTTTCTAAGTTACCGCAGCGACACGATATTTTGTGGCATGATGGTCCCCGACTACTTAATGTTACCGATGCATTGAAGAAAAGTAATCTTTCACCTCCCGAGCCCGGAAAAGGAAGAAATGTTTGGTATTGCTTTGGGTATGCACTGGCTCTTCAAACATCTGAAGTCGTTGTGCTGCATGATGCTGATATAACCACGTATGATAAAGATATGCTAACAAAGCTTGTATTCCCGGTGGTTAACCCTAACTTTTTTTATGTATTTACCAAAGGATACTATCCAAGAATTCATGCTCATATGTTTGGCGGCCGGGTGGTTAGACTTTTAGTCGCACCGTTGCTTCAAGCTTTAAAAAAAGTTATTGGAGATCATGAATATCTTAGCTATTTGCAGAGTTTTCGGTATCCGTTAGCAGGAGAGTTTGCAATGCGGACAAGCGTTCTTTCAGATATACGTATACCATCAGATTGGGGCCTCGAGATTGGTGTACTATCAGAAATCAGGAGAAGTTATTCGAGTAAAGTAATTTCACAGGTGGAGATTGCAGATACTTATGATCACAAACATCAGGAAATGTCCCAAGATGACTCCTCCAAAGGTTTGTCAAGAATGAGTGTTGATATCAGTAAGGCCATTTTCCGCAAACTTGCAACAGACGGAGAATCGTTTTCGCAAGAAACCTTCCGAACTATTAAAGCCACATATTTTAGGGAAGCATTAGATTTGATCGAATCTTATTATGATGATGCAAAAATGAATGGTTTGAGTATTGATAGAAATCAGGAAGAACAAAGTGTTGAACTTTTCGCTCAAAATATTATGCTAGCCGGAAAGGCTTTTTTAGAAAACCCGATGGAAACGCCGTTTATGCCGACTTGGAGGCGTATAAACGATGCGCATCCTGATTTCTTGGCAAATTTTCGCACGGCCGTAATGGAAGACAACTACTAGCTTCGATTTGTTATCCAAATAGTTTGGTAGGGTGCCATGTTATATTCAAAATTTCGATCTACTGAGCAATCGGTTAGAAGTTCGACCCATTTAGCGTAAGAGAAAAGGTTGAGATCTCCGAGTTGCAAATCGACACATTCAGAAGTTAAATTGGTAATTGCGAAAAGAGATTGTTTTTGATCGATACTTTGTCGCCAAAAACCAAATAAACCCGGATTGAGGTGTAGTGTAAATTGGGTAGCATTTGGGTGAAAAGCGGATTGCTTTTTTTTGATATTTAATGCATGAAGCAAGTACTTAAATACAAAACTTTCTGGGGAATTTCTATCATTTAGTGTGGCTTCTAATTCTTCGATGCTCCATTTGCTTCGATTAATACTCCTGTTGTTTTGTGTTTTATTCGCAAGGTAAGTATCGTTTTTTGCGGAAAAAAATGAGTTTAAATAAATTGCAGGTATGCCTGCTAGAGCTATCATGATCATTTGTGAGGCAATAAATCTTTTGGATTGAAGCTTATCTACACCTCGTGTTGTTCCTTTGAGTGCGTCATAAAAAGTGGAGTTTATTTCATAGGGAATATCTTTGCCAAAATGTTTTCGGAAGGTCAACCTGCCACCGAATTTTTGAACTGTGCTTACTATCGATTCGATCTCTAATTGGGGTAAAATTCCTTCCAAGGGTCTCAATCCGATTCCATCATGCGATGCAGTGAAATTCAGATAGGTACAGTTTCTGCTCGAAGGCGGCATGCCCATCATCCAGTGCCGAAGCCATTTAGACTCTCCGGTGAGCAAGGCGTGAAGAATCAATGGCGGCAAAGAAAAATTATAAATTATGTGGGCTTCATTTCCATTTCCAAAATACTCAAGATTTTCCTGACTTGGCACATTTGTCTCTGTAACCAATATGATATTTTCTTCCAACGAATCTGTTAACAGTCTTACGAGTTTTATAATTTCATGTGCTTGCGGCAGGTTGATACATTTTGTCCCGACCTCTTTCCAGATATAGCCCACAGCATCTAGTCGGAAAATTCTAATACCGTAATTAATATATTTTTTGAAAATCTGCAGAAATTCAATTAATACATCAGGGTTAGAAAAATCTAAATCCACTTGATCAGGACTGAAAGTACACCATAGATATTTATTGCCGAGTTTGGTTTTTTTTAACTGGAGTAAATCATTGGACCTTGGTCGCACAACCATAGACAGATTGGTCTTTGGATTTTCAGTTTTATAATAATTTTTACCTGGAGTGGTGCCACTACAAAACTGTTGGAACCAAGAATGATTCGATGAAGTATGGTTTATAACTACATCAGCCATGAGTTTATAAGATTTCGATAAATCCGTAATGTTATTCCAATCACCAAGTTCGGACCTTACCTCCTCGTAGTCGGTCACTGCGAAACCATCATCGGAGGAAAAGGGAAAAAATGGCAAAATGTGAAGTAAGGTAGCTGTGTTCTTGAGATGGGAATCTAGAAAACGTTTGAGTACCTTGAGTGGCTTTTCTTTAGGATTATTTATTGTATCCGCGTATGAAATTAATAATATATCAGTCTCGTCCCACAATTGTTGGTAATCGCGTTCCTTGGTGTTTATTTGGGGGAATATCGTCTCTATTTTTTGAGCAAGTTGCAAAAAATTATGTTTTGGATAAATCGACCGCAAATGTTTTTCTAAAATGCTATTCACAAAATAATTCTTATAATATTTGATGAAAGAAATAAAAACTAATTCAAAACAAAGAAAATCCCTTTATTTTAACAAGATATTGTATGTTTTTTTAATTAAAAGGAGATTTTCAGTATACATTTGTTTTTACCCATTAAAATTCCACAAAACCTTAAGTTTGGGACTCAGCATTTTTTTACCGTTTCCGCAGTTAAATACTTAACCTAAAGCTGTATAATTATATGACATTTTATCGGACATTATCTTACGTGAGATATTTCAAAAAATTCAACCTTTGAGAGAAGTTTTATGGAGTTTGACGAAAGGGAAAAGCTAAAAGAAGCACTCAGATTGGAAGGGAAAAAAGCAGGGATTATTCCCGTTGAACGCCCTCTGAACGAGGAGGGGCGCGTAAAAGAGGTAAAAAGATTAGGTCTGCTGGACCGAGATCTTGCCGGGGAGCAAAAATATAGTTCTCTCGCGCTAGTAGCATCTTATTTAACGGGGAGTAAACTCGGGTTTATTAATATTCTTGGGTCCGACATACAGCAATGTAAAGCAACCTTTGGCCTTACTTCAGAGGAAAGTGAATTTGTTGCCGAGGTTCCAAGGGATATTTCAGTATGTCAGTATAGTCTCGCGACACCAAACCAACCATTGGTTATAGAAGACCTTAAGGAGGATAAACGAACTAAGGACTTTTTTAAGATGGAGGTCTACAAAGACCTTCGTTTTTATGCTGGCACTCCTTTGGTAACGAGCAAAGGTTTTGCGATAGGAACACTATGCGTTGCGGATGTTAAGCCAAAAAAAATTAATGAAAAGCAGATTGAATGTCTGAGGCTATTAGCTGACAATATCGTGGAGATGATGGAGTCAGATGACTCAACATTCGCTGACAAGGCAATTCAAGTAAAAGACGCATCCAGTGAGACAAAAAAAATAGATACGAAATATTTTTCTTCAGCATCTGTTCTTTTTGCCGATTTTATAGGGTTTACTAAGCATGCTGAAATTTTAGACCCGGGTGAACTTTTGGAGACACTTAGTGGCTTTTTTAAGGGTTTCGATCAGATCGTCAACAAACATTCTGTTATGAAAATAAAAACGATAGGGGATTGTTATATGTGTGCAAGTGGGCTTCAAAATAATCAATCCCACGCCATTGAAATTTGTAGAACTGCCTTGGATATGATTCAATTTGTTGATGGAATGAACATGCAGAGAAAGGTTATGGGAAAAACAGTTTGGAATATAAGAATAGGAATTCATTCCGGACCATTAATCTCAGGTGCGGTAGGAAATGCGGTTGATGTTTGGGGAGACACAGTCAATATCGCATCTAGAATGGAGGAGTCCGGAGTGTCGGGTAAAATTCATATTTCCCAAAAAACCGCCAATTATTTAGGAGGTCTAGCTAATGTTGTGCCTAGATCCTCGGTTAATTTAAAAAATAAGGGAATTTTTGATACTTTTTTCCTTGAGAGCCTAAGTCAGGGATAGTTTGATGATTACGGCGTCAGACACCTTATTACAAAATAAAGTAGCTATTGTTACTGGCGGTAATGGTGGGATCGGATTTGGAATAGCCGAAGGACTGTTAGCTGCGAGCTGTGCCGTGATCATAGCAGGAAGAGATAGAAAAAAAATGAATCGACGCTAGAAAAATTAAGAAAAACTCACACCGAATGTAAAGGTTTTGTTTTTGATGCAAACAGTGAATCTTCGAGAGAAAACCTAATTGATTTTGCTCTTAAGACCTATGGAAGAGTGGATATTTTAGTAAATAATGCCGGAATCACAAGGCGGAGTTTAGAGCCAGACTTGTTGTCGGATTTGGATTGGAGGCAGGTTATTGATACGAACCTTAATTCCATTCATTACCTTACGTCAGCACTTGTCCCAAATATGAAAAAGGCCGGCAGTGGAAAAATAATTAACATTGGGTCCATGATGTCTATTTTTGGGTCCGGCTATGCAGCATCATATTCTGCAAGTAAGGGAGGGGTAGTTCAATATACAAAAAGTTGTGCCGTTGCGTGGGCAAAATATAATATCCAGGTTAACGCGATATTGCCGGGTTGGATTGATACTCAGATGACAGATGGATTGAAAACTAGCGCTCCAGTTCGCTATCAAGAGATTACAGGTAGAATACCGGCTAACCGGTGGGGGCGACCTGAGGATATGGCGGGAATTGCTGTTTTTTTGTCCAGTCAAATGTCAGATTATATTACTGGGGCTGCGATTCCGGTGGATGGTGGTTACAGTGTTTACTAGGGGATTTTAATATGCTTTCTTTTTCACTAAAAATGTGGGGTCTAAATATATGTTTTTTTATGATGTTTTTTCACCCGATCATAGTTGTTAGTGGTGAGTCAAGCTTCGATGATTTGATTCGAAAGGGAGGTATATGGCTTGAAAAATCAACAGATTCTCCATTTACCGGGAAAATGAAAGGTCTAATGCTTGGCCTTTCCAGAGGGTGTAAAGGGTGTAAGACCTATCAAGGGAGACTGGTCGAGGGCAAACCGCAGGGTAAGTGGGATTATTTTCATGATAACGGACAGCTATACCAAAGTAAGGTATTCAGAAATGGAAAACTAAATGGAGAGTTTGTGTCTTATTACTACGATGGGGGGTTATGTCAAAAGGGCGAGTATATAAGTGGAAAAATGATTGGAGAATGGGAGCGTTACAATAAAAACGGTACGAGTTGGATAACAAATGACCGATCACCGGAATGTGATATGTGTCTTTGTAGTTCGGAACATCCCGACTAGTTTTTCGTTTACGTAAGGAGTTTTGCAACATAGAACTATTTAGCGGTCAAGAAAGAGAAAAAATGAAATATAAGGTATATTTATCTGGTGAAATTCACACCGATTGGCGTGAAGAAATAATGCAGCAAACAAAAGTTTTAAATTTAGAGATAGAATTTGATAGTCCTGTCACCAATCACAAGAAATCTGATGATTGTGGTGTCGAAATAATGGGGCAAGAGTCTAACAAATTTTGGCACGACCATAAGGGAGCCAAATTAAATGCGATTCGAACAAAAAAGGGGATAGATGATGCCGACATAGTCGTTATTAGGTTTGGTGATCGGTACAAGCAGTGGAACGCAGCTTTTGACGCAGGCTATGCTGCCGCGAAAAATAAATCAATGATTATTATGCATGGAGAAGAGACGCAGCATGCTCTAAAAGAGATTGATTCTGCAGCTAGTGCAGTAGTACAAAGGCCTGAGCAAGTCGTGGAAATATTTAAGTATTTATTCACAGAAGAATAATGAAACAGATAATTGCAATTGGCGGCGGTGGCTTCGGTAGAAATCCGGGAGAGGGGGTTATAGAGACATACATTCTCAATCAATCCAATAAAAGTAATCCTAATATTTGTTTTATACCAACAGCAACTGGTGATAGCGAAAGTTATAAGGTTAGTTTCTACTCGACTTTTTCTCATTTAAAATGCCAAGTTACTCATTTGGATATGTTCAGGAGAACACCTAACCTAAGAAAAAAAATAGAGCAGCAAGATATAATTTTTGTAGGCGGTGGAAACACCAAAAGTATGCTGGCGGTTTGGAGGGATTGGGGACTAGATAGTTTATTAAAAGAGGCTTATGAAAGAGGTGTCATAATGAGTGGTGTAAGTGCGGGAGCTATATGTTGGTTTGAAAAAGGAATTACGGATTCTTGGGAAGAGGATCTTTTTTTACTCCCTTGCCTTGGTTTCGTAGATGGTATCTGCTGTCCGCACTATGACGAAGAAAAAGACAGGAAACCAGCTTTGAAAAAAATGCTAAAAAGGGATCTCCTGCAGGATTGTTTTTGCATTGAAGGAGATGCCGCGTTGCATATAAAAAATGGGGACATTTCACATTCCATATCTTTTGGTAAAAATAAAAAATCATTTCGCACTAAGTTGAAAAATGGCAAATATTTTGAAGAAAAAATATCATCTATTGATATTAGAAAAAAATAAATCAAGGTCTAATAGATTATTATTAAATTAACATCTTTCCAGCTTGAGGAATACATAAATGAGTGTTGCATCGAAAAGAATCATTTCCGTTGTTGGAGCTAGTGGTTTGGTTGGCTCGAATATCGTTAGGGAAGCCCTCAAGAGAGGATATAGCGTAAATGGGACAATGCGAAATAGTGCTGACCCAAAAAAAGAGTCGTATTTAAAAAAATTGCCAGGAGCTGAAAAAAATTTAAATCTATTCGATGCAAATATGAATGATTTTGATTCATTTTCAAATGCTTTTGCTAATGTTGACTGTGTGTTTGTTGCATGTTTAATCCCCACCTTTTTTGGGCCATCTGGTAAGGCAGCTAAAGAGATGGATGATCAACAGGGTTATGATGAGATTATTAATCCTACCGTTGAGGGGTGTTTGAATATTCTCAAATCAGCAGCACAAAAAAATATTAAAAATATTGTTATTTGTAGCAGTACAAGTAGTACTAATCCTACACCATCGGTAGCGGTCAAAAATGAAGATCATTGGTCTGACGTCGATACGCAATGTAAGGCAAAAAAATACACCTCGGCTGCGAAGACTGTTATGGAAAAAACTGCTATGAAGTTTGCAGAGGATAACGGAATGAGGCTATCGATTATACTTCCAACCGGTCTTTTTGGTCCCGTTATAATTCCTTCTCACTTGGCCGGTAACCCCCATGCTTGGATAAATCGGCTAATGGAGGGCGGGGAGGGTAGGCACAAGAAAATCCCCAATGACTCTACGTCATTGATACATTTACATGATTTAGCCGAAATATTCTTATCTGTTTATGAAAAACCCGAGGTATCAGGACGGTTTTATGGAGTTTATGGTAGCTGGCACTGGCAGGATATTTACTTCGAGCTCCAAAAAATTCTACCTCACATGAAAATGCCGGAGCCTATTGTGGGTAAGCCGGTCACCCCAACCCAATTTGATTTTTCCCGGCGAGACAGTCTCGGCGTACAGCTGCGCGATATACCAACTTGTCTTCGGGAGACTGTTAATTGGTTGAGGACAGAACCGTTTAAGTAGTTTTTTTCATTTTTATTATTAGATATTTTTTATTTCAATGATGTAAACAAGGTTAACTTTTAGTTTTAGGTTATGGATGGATACTGATAAAGCCGCATATTTACTGGATTCCGATGAAAATTTTCGAGTACTCAGGAGAGTTGATGTTGGTGATAATCATCAATTCAACAAGAACTTAGAGAATGAACGCACAGGCCTTTTGGCCGTTATCGATACCGAGACAACCGGGTTAAATCCTCTCGCCGGCGATAGAATTATAGATTTAGCTATAGCAACATGCTCATATGGACTAGATACTGGAAGACTTTATAGCGTTGTTTCTAGGTATGACAGTCTTGAGGATCCGGAAATGAAAATACCACCAGATATTTCAAAGTTAACAGGGATTACCGATGAAATGGTGAGCCGGCAGCAGATCGATGAGGCTTCCGTGGCTCGTGTAATGGATGGGGTGGCGTTGGTTATATGTCACAATGCTAGCTTCGACAGAATGTTTCTCGAGAGTCGAATTCCAGCTTTTGCAAATAAAAGTTTTGCATGCTCTTTTTCTGAAATACCTTGGAAAGATTGGGGGTTGGAGTCGTTAAAACTCGATTACCTAGGGTTCCGGCACGGATTATTTCATGATGGGCATAGAGCGCGAACTGATGTTGATATGCTGCTAAGCATATTAAGTCAGAACTGCCCATCGTCTGATTTTTCCGTTTTATCAACCTTGTTAGAATATGCCAGACAAATTACATATAGAATTTTTGCAAAAGGGTTGCCCTTCGAAAAAAAAGAATTTGTAAAAGCGAGGGGGTATCGGTGGAGTGACGGCAAAAACGGCAGTCCTCGTGCTTGGTGGATTGATACACTCGATAAGACAGAGGAGCTTGATTTTTTGTCAGATCATGGATGTTTTAGTCCTGATGTCAAGAAATATAGCGCAAAAGAGCGTTACCGACCTTTTGAGGGATGATTGCTGATGCTACACACAGGGAAACAATGAAACCGGTTCTGATTACTTTACTTTCGTTGATAATTTTGGGAGTATTTGCGGTAACAGTGGTACAGGTAATTTCTCCATGATTTCTTTAGAAGAATCTCAAACAGCTGAATTTTTTAGACGCCGTCCTTTTATGGGGCTTTTTCTTATTGCCCATTGCTGGCTTTGTATTTTGGCTACAATCGTGATGGTCGGGTTTCTCCCAAATGTATTAACAATCCTTCTAGGTATTCTGGTTATCGGTAGTCGTCAGCAAGCTTTGTTGGTCCTTATGCATGAGGCGTCGCACGGAAACTTGTTTGAACACAAATTTTTTAATTATTGGGCAGCTCAATTCTTATGTGCCTATCCAGTGCTTGCTGATACAAAAGTTTATCGGACATATCACGCGAAGCATCATGCTTGGACACAAACAAAAAAAGACCCAGATTTGGTTCTCACCAGTGGATATCCGATTTCGAAGAACAGTATGATGAGAAAAATATTAAGGGATATGATTGGAATTACTGGGGTTCGTCAGTTATATAACCGATTTTCAATAGCATTTGAGGACAAAGAAAGCCGGTTATCGAAAAAGTTTAAGACACTTTTTAGACTAATAGGTCCGGGTTTGTTGGTTAACACATCGTTTTTGGCATTATTTGTCCATCTTGGATACGGATGGATCTTCTTTAGTCTATGGCTTGTTCCTTTGTTAACATGGCATCAGGTTGTGCTACGTATCAGAAATATTTCCGAACATGCAGCTTTGGTGAATTATTTGCGGACAGAATTGAGTGTGGCTCGCACCACTTTGACATCATCATTAGGAAATTTTTTTATTGCGCCATATTGGGTTAATTATCATTTAGAGCATCACTTATTTCCCTCAGTGCCTTGTTATAATTTGCCAATCGTGCATAGATTGCTAAAAAAACAGGGGTATTGGAGCAAGGCTAATCTGGAAGATGGGTATTATGCTGTATTAAAAAAGATTACTCATTACAACCACCAAAAGCCACTAAAAGCTAGAAAAACGCGTTTGGTAGGAAGCTTTACAAAGGGTTATAAAGAGGTGGAAATATAACAGGTAGGATACTGAAAAGTTATTAATAAAGCTGTTTTACTTTTCACAGTACTTCCATGCTGAACTCTAATTACTGTCATTTTATCAAGGTAAATATGAGAGATCTCAGATGTTTTGGTATTAATGCCTCCCATGATTTTTTTAACAAATGATACAAAGCTAATGTTTTGAGTTAGGTGCAAAATTCAGCTCTCTAGGTATAAAGTTTTTAATTAAGGCATCTGTGCGTGCAAAACGAAATTTACAGATTAATCTTCACAAAACGAAGCTGGAAAATTCACTTATATTGAATGTGCCGGTAAGATATACCAATTCGCTGAATGTATAACTCTTGGTAATTTGTAAATATATTTATCTACATAGGAGAAATCACTTTGAAATGGGCTCTAGTATTGGTCTTAATGTCAGGGATATGGGATTCAGGCTTACGATTCGACACGTACAAGGATTGCATGGTCAAAGGTGTTAGAGCCAGTTTTAACAACAGCCGAATGCGGGAAGAGGAAAAACGGTTTTACGATATTGATCCAGATACCCGAAACGACTATCAAGATATCGTGAAATGCGTTCCAAGCAAATAACTAAATTTCCAAGTATCTACTGTTTGTTAGAGTTTGGTAAACCAAAATTATGAGTAATCGTGAATCTAAGCTCTTAAAAAACAAACTACGACATGTTGTTAGCCTATCTCCATTTTTTAAAAAACTCCTTAACGATAAAAGTTTGCACTTAAACCCGGATATACTTGAAAAGTCTCCTAAAGTTTCAAATCAGTTAATAAAGCTCGCTTCAAAAAACATTGACGAAGAAGATTTTAATGAGCATCTGCGCCGGTGTCGTAGACAACTACTTTTAGAAATAATCGTGAGAGATCTGTCTACAATGGGATCGTTAGGCGAGGTATTAACCGCAATTACAGCTTTTGCTGAGACAGCTATTTTAGCATCGGTAGAATATCATAAGAGTAGACTGGAAAAACTCTACGGCATACCTAAAGATTCAGTTGGACGTGCATTAGATTTGCATGTTATTGGAATGGGAAAGCTTGGTGGATCAGAATTAAATGTCTCGTCAGATGTAGATCTAATTTTTTTGTACCCGGAAGATGGACGAACCGATGGGCAGGAAGCAATCGAAAACAAGTTGTTCTTCAAACTTTTGGCACTTAAAGTGGTTGATAGTCTCCAAAAGAGAACAAGCTTTGGACTGGTTTTTAGAGTAGATACTCGGTTACGACCTTTTGGTTTAGATGGTCCATACGTGGCTAGTTTTAAATTCTTGAATGACTATTTTTATCATGAAGCAACCCCTTGGGATAGATTGGCGTGGGTCAAGGCGAGACCTGTCTGTGGTAGTAGGGTTGACGATCTCAGAAAAATAGTAAGGCCATTTGTGTTCAGAAAATATTTTGATTTCTCTGTCATTGATGATCTTAAATATTTGCATACGAATATTCAAAAAAAACTAGGGTGGGGTAGACAAAAGCGAAATATCAAATTAGGGTTTGGCGGAATAAGAGAAATTGAGTTTATCGTTCAAGTCATACAGCTTGCTCGTGGAGGATACAAGACTGAATTGCGTGGGACAAACACACTCAGTAATCTAGAAGTTATTGAAACTCTCGGGCTTTTGAATAAAACCGCAGTGGAGGAGTTAACAGAAGCTTATATCTTTCTTCGTAATCTGGAACATAGGCTAATGTATTTAGAGGATAAGCAGACTCAATTACTCCCATTACTCTGGCATAACAAAAAAAGAATCGCTGCGTCAATGAACTTTACGAACTACGGCTCTTTTAAAAAAGCATTGTTTCGAGTTCAAAAAAAAGTTAATCAGCATTTCAGAACTGCTTTCTGGAGAGAAGATTTTGATAGTGAATCGGATGATTTGGTTCTGGAACTTAGTGTTGGTAAAGAGTTGCCTCGTGATGCTAGCTCGGCATTACGTTTACTAGGATTTAAAAAAGAACGTGACGTAATTACGAGCGTAAGGGATTTTAGAGCCGGAACTAAGTATCGAGAGATTACCGAAAAAAACAAAAAATTAGTTGATCTGGTTATTGTACGATCGATGAGAATTTGTGCGAAAGAGAATAATGCAGATGGATTGTTTATCAGTATCATTAGATTGCTGGAGAGAATTTGTAGACGAGAATCTTATTTGACGCTTATGATTGAGCGTCCTATTGTCTTGAAACGAGTAATAAAGATAGCCGACGCAAGTTTTTGGGGGATCGAATTTCTAGCTAAATATCCTATTTTAATGGCAGATTTAGAGTCAACCTCCTTTGATGACGATGTTAATTTTTCTGCATTACAAAAACAGATAGAAAACGATTTGAAAGTTCATGAAGGTGACGTAGAAGCGAAAATGAACGTTCTCAGACACTATAAAAACTCTTACACTTTAAAAATTCTTAATAGAGACTTACGTCGAGAGATGCCCGTCGAAAATGTTTCTGATTTACTTTCGAGTCTTGCCGATTGCATATTGAGCGCTCTATTAAAAGAGTGTTGGCATGATTTGAAAAATAGAAAAACGGATTTACCAAGTTTTGCGATTATTGGTTATGGGAAATTAGGTAGCAAGGAAATTGGTTACATGTCGGATCTAGACATAATATTTTTATACAGAGGAGATGATTCTGATGACTTCAGCCTGTATGCAAATCTTGCGAAACGTCTCTGTGGCTGGTTGCGGACAACCACATCATTTGGCGCTCTATATGAGGTTGACCTTCAACTCAGACCTCACGGAGCATCTGGCGTTTTGGTTACATCCATAGACGTTTTCGAAGAGTATTTGGCTAGTGATGCATGGATGTGGGAATATCAGGCTCTTACAAAAGCGCGTGCTATCGCCGGTGACAAGGCCATTTGTGAAGATTTCGAGATGTTACGAAAAAAAGTACTAGCTAAGCCGAGACAGCACGAGGTAGTAGTACACGAAATTATCCCCATGCGCGAGAGGATGATATCAGGATTAAAAACTCCGAAAGATAAGTTTGATATAAAAAATAGCCGTGGTGGTCTAATCGATGTGGAATTTTGTATTCAGGCTCTGATTTTGTGTAATGCACATAAATTTCCTGAGTTTGCTGATAATATTGGTAATTTGGCTTTATTAGAACTAGCTGCAAAAAATAATTTGATCCCTGAGCACACGGCTAAATTAGCTGCACAGTCTTATCGGTATTACCGAAAACTGCAGCATGCCGCTCGACTTTCTGGAGAAGCCGATGCGTTAGTTGATCAAATCTTGGTTGAGAAAAACATATCAGCTGTTAAACAACTCATGAAATGCATATTCTGAAATTCTAAAGTAAGTCGGGGTTCATAACGGCTCTTAATACAACTTGTTCAGTTTTGAATCTGATTCTGTAAGAAAACCAAAGCACTGCACTTTTACGGACGCTCCATCCTCGCTCTTTACTACCCATCAAATACGCTGCAGCATCCCCAATGGTTGGTTGGTGAGCAACGACTATAGTTGTCGTTTCTGACTCTGGCCAATTGGCTACGGCTAAGAGGGTAAGGTAGTCAGAGCCAGGCGCAATTTCGCTCTCGATATCCATCATGTTTGATAAAGCTCGGGCGGTTTCTTTAGCCCTGTCTGCTGGGCTAGAAATCAGCCGCCATGGTTTTGGGATTCTAGGTTTGAGCCAATCGGCCATATCTTTAGCTTGCTTGATACCTTTTTTGGTAAGTTTTCTGTTCATATCAGCAGCACCGAATTCTGCGTCAGCATGTCTCCAAAGTATTAAATCCATCCGCTTTTACCTTATCGTCATTTTGGTTTAACCCAGTCGGTCATTTTTTCTAAATTATAGGTTTGTGCGGAAAAAAAATGGCTTTTCCTATTTTTTATTCTTTTGTATGTGTGGTTTGGTTTTAATTCCCATGCTTTTGAATCGTCTTTAATATCTGCAACTAAAGTTTCGTTAATAATTCGTTTTTTTAGTGTTGGATCCACGATAGGAAAGTAAACTTCCATCCTTTGATGTAAATTACGCCTCATCCAGTCAGCACTACCTATGTAAAGATCGTTTTTACCATTATTAAAAAACATCACGACTCTAGAGTGTTCAAGAAATTGCCCTAAAATAGAGCGCACCGAGATATTTTCTGATAGTCCTTTTATTCCAGGGCGAAGGCCACACGCTCCTCTAACTACCAAGTTGATATTAACACCGGCTTTTGACGCAGCATATAGTTTATTTATTACGCCCTCGTCTGTGAGTGCATTTACTTTAGCATAAATCTTGGCAACTCCTCCTTCGGAGGCAATTTTCATCTCTTTTTCAATAGACGACATTACTAGATCTTTTAGATGAAAAGGAGCTACCCATAATTTTTTATGAGGAGCGTTTTGGCCGACTCCAGTAAGTTGGGAAAAAACGCTATTGATGTCGCTGCCCAGCTCTTGATTGCTGGTTAAAAACCCAAGGTCGGTATATTTTTTCGCCGTGTCTGCATTGTAGTTTCCAGTTCCCAAATGGCAGTAATATCGTAGCTTTTTATTTAATTTCCGAAGAACAAGGAGCATTTTGGCATGTGTTTTGAAGCCAACAACTCCATAGACTACCGTTACCCCAGCATTCTCTAGTCTTCTTGCCCAGTCATAGTTAGTTTCTTCATCAAATCTTGCAAAAAGTTCTAATGCTACTGTAACTTGTTTGCCTTTTCGCGCAGCATTTATTAGTTTTTCCATTACCGCTGAATCTACGCCAGTTCGGTAAACTGTTTGCTTTATAGCTACCACAGTTGGGTCGTTGGAGGCCACATCTAAAAAATCAATTACCGGTGAGAAAGATTGATAGGGATGATGAAGTAAAATATCTTTTTCATCTATTGCGTTGAAAATGTTTTCATGTTTTTTTATTTGATCGGGAATTCCTGGAACAAACTTGGGAAACTCTAATTCAGGATTTTCTAAAAGTGTAGGAAGTGACATTAGGCGAACTAAATTTACAGGGCCATCTACTAAAAATAGATCGTTTTTCTCTAGTTCCAGTTGACCAAGAAGAAAGTCCGAAACCTTTTTAGGACATTGCTTTGAGGTTTCTAATCTCACGGAGGCGCCGTAATGGCGATCCGACAATTCTCCTTTCAGCGCATCTCGCAAATCGGTAACTTCTTCTTCATCCACGAAAAGCTCACTGTTTCTGGTTACGCGAAACTGGTGCGATCCAACGACCTTTACTCCGGGTAAAACACTTTTCATATGAATATGCACGATAGATGATATCGTAATAAAACTCCGTGTGCCCTCAGATATATTTGATGGGAGTTCAATAATTCTGGGTAGACTGCGGGGAACTTGGACAATAGCAATTTTGACTTTCCGTTTAAAAGCATCTTCCCCTTCTACTTGAACAGCAAAATTTAGACTTTTATTTAAAACTCGTGGAAATGGGTGAGCCGGATCTATTGCGATTGGTGTAAGTACTGGTTTTACTTCACTTATGAAATAGTCACTCACCCATTTGATTTGCTCTTTGTTTAGATTTTCTTTTTTCTTCAAAAAAATATTATGTTTTTCGAGCTCAGGAATTATTTGATCGTTTAAAATTCTGTATTGTAATTTTATAAGTTCAAAAGATTTTGCACTAATTTCTTCGAGTAAAATGGCGATTTTTTTAGATTTTTCATTTTTCTCTTCATTAAATTCTGTTTTAAGTCGGGCAACAAGTACTTCAAAAAATTCATCCAAATTATTGCTAGTGATGCAAATAAATTTTAATCTTTCAAGAACTGGGATAGCGGAATCATTGGCAAGTTCTAAAACACGGCGATTAAATTCTAGCACACCTAATTCTCGCGGAACTATAGTGTCCATCTCAAAATGCTTATCATTTTTTTTCATTTTTTTTGCCAAGGAGAGGCCAATATGTAAAACAAAACAAATTAATAATACTCTTATTTTATATCCGTTAGGGGAGATAATAACGTATATTTCATGTCTATTGAATTTCTACGCTTAGCATAATTCCTATTCGGTTCCAATTTTCACTCTCTTCTTCAAGCGCTAATTTAGTCAACGGATTACGTTGAAGCCATTGTTTGTCGACAAATAGTATCGCTGCATTATTTTTGCTTGATAACTTCAGATTCGGTTTTCGTAAAGCTGCCCGCTTTCGATAAAACAGGGTGGCAAGCCTGAGAGCTAAAATTAAACGCCAATCTAAGTCTGGATTATCGAGGGAAAAGCTTTTGTCTAATGATCGCCGGTGTGATTTCACAAATGCAGCTAATTTTTTTTGTTCGCTAGTGGAAAAGCCTGGCATCTCAGCATTTTCAAGTATATAGGCTCCATGTCGATGATATCCGCTGTATCCTATCGAAAACCCTATTTCATGTAGTTGAGCCGCCCAAAGTAGAACTTTTAAATCATCTTTGATTAATTGTATCTGAGAGTCGAAAATTTCTTTTGTAAGTTGTTTAGTCAACTCATGCACCCGATGAGCTTGCGACCGGTCTATGTGGTAGTGTTGTTTATAATTTTCTACCGTAACTTCCCGGATGTCTTGCTTTCGGAAACGACCCAGCAGATCGTACAGGATTCCCTCTCTTATAGCTCCCTTGGTAGTGACCAATTCACTTATCTTAAGGTTTTCCATTAAAGCTATTGTTATAGCTAGTCCTCCGGGTAGGTACTCTCTTCGATCCTCTCGTAGCCCTTCAATATTTATGGAATTCCAATGTTTTGCCTCCAAAAGTTTTTGTTTGATTTCCCTTAATATTTCAATCGTTATAACTTCGCTATTTTTGGTCATGACCTTCGCTATCTTTGCTAAGGCCCTCAAAGTTCCCGATGATCCAATAGCTTGCCCCCATTTTTCGGGTCCAAATTGTTCTAGGGTCCCTTGGAGCTCAAGGCTCGCTGCCAGTTGAGCTTTTTCAAATGATAATTTCGTTATTTTTCCATTTGGAAAAAAAAGACGCGAATAACTAACACATCCCATAAAAAGACTCTCTAAAGTAACAGGTTTAAGCCGATTGCCAATAATCAACTCCGTTGACCCACCTCCTATATCAATTACCAATCTATTTTCTTTTGATGCTGGAACAGAGTGAGCTACTCCGATATAAATTAGTCGAGCCTCTTCTCGACCACTAATTATTTCAATTGGAAACCCGAGTGCCGTCTCAGCTTTCTTTAAAAAATCCTCCGCGTTTTTTGCTACTCTTAGGGTGTTGGTGCCAATGGCTCTAACAGCGTTTTTGTCCATACCTCTCAATCTTTCACCAAATCTTTTTAGCGAATCTAAAGCTTTTTCTTGAGAATCCGATGTTAGTTTCTTGTCTTTACTGAGTCCGGCTGCAATCGCTACAGGATCTCGAATTGAATCTAGCGGGTAAATTTGATCACTTACTACTCTTGCTATTTGCAAATTGAATGAATTACTACCGAGGTCTACGGCTGCCAATGTCGAAAATTTGGTCATTATTAACTTACGGATTTTTAATATTTAAAAGCGGAGAGCAATCTGTTTGTAATAAAAACTTAATGAAAAGTTCATAAACTAATCCGACGATTCCGACGCCGGTTTGACGTGCTCCACTTTTACCAACATTTTGTAGATTTGTCCACCTTGAGGATGTATGTGAACGATAAAATATCTAGTAAAATACTTAACGAAGGCGGCAATCTGGCATTAGATATTTAACTCTGATCTGTAGGTAGCTAATGGTAGGGTTTCTTTTGAAAGTCATGTTTTATCAAAAATAGCTAAAGGTTTAGTAATGACGCGGTGTTAGTTATGTTGTTGTCTTGTGTTTTTTGTTGGGTTATGGTGCTAGCAGAGTACTTTTTTTAAAGTCGGTACAATCATGTTGTCTTTGGATACGTGTGTACTTGAGTTTAGGATCTTGATGGAATGAGAATTACAGTTATTGGGACGGGATATGTTGGCTTGGTAGCGGGGGCATGCTTCGCTGAGTTCGGTAATGATGTCCTTTGTCTGGATTTGGATGCAAAAAAAATACAAAGACTTAAAGCGGGGGATATCCCAATTTATGAGCCTGGGTTGCCAGAATTGATAAAAAGAAATATTGACGCCGGCCGGCTTAAATTTACAGTAGACATAGAAACCTCGGTATCACATGGAAATCTCCAATTTATAGCTGTTGGCACGCCACCTGATGAAGATGGCTCAGCAGATTTGAGATATGTTGTTAGTGCCGCTAAAAACATAGGGAGATATATAAAAAATGATGTTGTAATTGTTAATAAGTCTACCGTTCCAGTCGGAACAAGCGAAAGAGTAATGGCGGTCGTGACTCAAGAAATTGAGAAGAGAAAAATTGGGTGCAAAGTTAATATTGTTTCCAATCCAGAATTTTTGAAGGAAGGTAATGCTATCGAGGATTTCATGCGTCCGGATCGGATTATTATCGGATCAAGTAGCGAAGAGGCTACCCAGATTATGAGAAGACTTTATTCGCCTATCAACAGGTATAGGGACCGAATTTTAGTAATGGATGAAAGGTCGGCAGAGCTGACAAAATATGCAGCTAATACCATGTTAGCTACACGAATTTCACTAATGAATGAACTTGCTAATTTGTCAGAAAGGCTGGGAGCAGACATCGAGAGTGTTCGCCAGGGAATCGGCTCTGATCCACGAATAGGCTATCATTTCTTGTATGCAGGCTGTGGTTATGGAGGCTCATGTTTTCCAAAAGATATTAGAGCTTTGCAAAATACAGCAGGCGAGTACGGACTGCAACTATCAATCTTAGAGTCGGTTGAAAAAGTCAACAGAGCACAAAAACAGAGCATTCTTGATAAAATTCGAAATCGATTTGGGGAACACCTGGATGGAAAGAAATTTGCGGTTTGGGGGTTGTCCTTTAAGCCTAACACTAATGATATGAGAGAGGCTCCCAGCAGGATTGTAATAAATGGGTTATTGATGCGAGGCGCTAGTGTTATGGCGTATGACCCAGTTGCACTCGATGAAGCTAGAAAAATATATGAAGGAAATTCTGAGATAGAGTTTAATGACAATCCGTTAAACGTTTTAGATGATGCAGAAGCTTTAATTATTCTGACGGAGTGGAAAACATTTCGAAGTCCAGATTTCGTATCAATGAGAAGTAGGCTTCGAAAAGCAATAATAATAGATGGCAGAAATCTCTACGATCCAGCAGACATGATGAGTTATGGGTTTGAATATATTTCGATTGGAAGGGCCAGTGTTACGGGAACCAACAACCGGGAGAGTAGGTAAATACTTGGAAAACGCCGTGAATCATGTGGGCATAGAAAATCAATTTTTCTATCGTTAAAATTATTCCCTCACGGTGGAATTAGAGAGGTGGTATTTGACTAGTTACAACATTCTGTTTCTGTGTACAGGGAACTCAGCGAGATCTATCCTCGGCGAGGCACTAGCGACTCAATTAAGCGGTGGTCGTTTTAAAGGATATTCGGCTGGCTCAAATCCCCAAGGACGAGTTCACCCTCTTGCGCAGGAGCTCTGTGCAAAAATTGGGTATTCAACCAAATCCCTGAGATCAAAAAGTTGGAATGAAT
>MDTB01241284.1_pt1 | contig 23346 bp, 25 predicted proteins | sample 811161 | NCBI WGS metagenome assembly MDTB01 (sample SAMN05326650, study PRJNA326480) | marine metagenome | isolation source: seawater | place: Mediterranean Sea | collected 2009
AAATAATTTCCAAAAGTTGTTATTACATCATCATCTTCACTACCAGCATTTTTAAGATATCTAGATGCAAAAACTAAGTCACTATCTTCATTTATAATTTCAAACATATTATTTAATTCATTAGGATTCATTGAACCATCAGCATTAATGATGCAAAAATATTTTGTAGTTATGTGATTAATACCCTCTATTAAAGCACTACCATAACCATTATTCTTTTGATAATATATTTCTAAATCATCTTGTGGCTGAATAGCATTTATTGTCTCTTTATCTTGTTCTTCTAAAACAATAAGTTTTTTGAAATCATATTTATTTAATTCTTCTAAAAAAATAGGCAACGACTCTGATTCTTTTTTTGCAGGAATTAACAGAGTTAAATTTGACATAAACTTAATTAAATATGTTTCTTATTTTATTCAATATTTTAATTGGATATAAAAAAATTAGGTATATCAAATTTTGTCCATTATCATATCTTATTTTCATTTCATAATAATAAAATTTATAAAATGGTACTTTAGAGGAGATACCATGCATATTGAATTTTCCAAAAACTTCATTTTTTTTAGTATTCATACCTTTTAATCTTCTGTTTCTAAAAAGTTTATAAAATAAATCATAGTCAGAGCAATAATCATATCTGATATTATAAAGGCCAATTTTTTTGTGAATCTTTTTTTTTATAAAAAAACTACAAGAATGTGATGGGTAAATATTTAACCTATAATTTAATTTTTCTGGTTCAAATTTATAAAAAATTTTATTTTTTTTAATTGCCCCAAATAAATAGTCTAAATTAAAATCATTAAAATATTTATTTGCAATACTTAAAGTATCTTTGTAAAAAATATCATTTGAATTCAAAATACATATAATTTCTCCAGTTGATTTTTTAATACCAAAATTTATTGCATCCCATAAATTTCGATCTTTTCTAGAAAAATACTTTAATTTTTTCTTAAATTTTTTTACTTTCTTTAAAGTTGAGTCATTTGATTTGCCGTCAACTATTATATACTCAAATTTTTTATACGACTGGTTAAGAACACTTTTAATAGTTTTTTCAATATTTTTTTCATCATTTTTAACCGGGGTGATAATTGTAATTTTATTTTTTTTCATTTTTAAAGGTGTTTAATGATTTTACCCCCATATATTAGAGCAAATATTAAAAATAAATAAAAAAAGAATATTTAGATAATCTTAAATTTATATTATGAGTATACAAAAAAAATTTTTATTTAGAAACATTTTATGAAAAATTCTCTAATTATTGCATGTGATGGTGAAGCAGCAAGTGGTAAAAGTACAGGAGCAAAACTAATCTCAAAAAAATATAAATTATTACTGATTAATTCTGGTTTATTTTACAGATTTGCCAGTAAGCTAATACTTGAACATAGGCCAAAAAAAATTATACCTTTTTTAAAAAAAAAGTTTTCAAAAGTTTCATATAAAAAAATTTCATCTCAAAATTTACATTCGCAAGAAATAAGTGATCATGTTGGGTACTTGGCAAAAAAAAGGGGGGTTAGATTAATTATAAATAGTTTACAAAAAAAAATCATAAAAAAAAATAATCGAATATGTGTTGAAGGAAGGGACATAGCTAGCAAAATTTTAAAAAAAAATCCAAAATATGATTTAGCTTTTTATTTTAAATGTAAAATTGATGTGGCAAGTTATAGGAGATGGAATGATCTAAAAAGAAAAGTCCCGTTGCAAGATGTTAAAAAATCTTTAAAGCTCAGAACTAGATTAGATAAAAATAGAATTCATAGTCCACTTAGAAGGGTTAAAGATGCTATCCTAATACAAACTCATAAATTAAATAAATCACAGATGATAAAAAAAATGATTAAGGAAATAGAAAAAAGACAAGTCACCTTTTAAAGAAATAAGTTTATAATTAAACTTATTGATTTTTGTTATTGTTACCTTATTTATAAAAGATCATTATATAAAAAATAAATTATGAAAATATTAATTACAGGAAGTTGTGGTTTCATAGGTTTTAACCTTGGCTTATTTTTACTAGAAAAGGGACACAAAATTTATGGCATTGATAATATGAATGATTATTATGATGTCAAAATTAAATATAATCGTTTGCAAATTTTAAAAAAATTCAAATCATTTAAATTTTATAAAATTAATTTAGAAAACGAAAAAAAAGTAAATAAAATTTTTAATATTAAATTTGATGCTGTAGTCCATCTCGCAGCACAAGCAGGTGTAAGATATTCTATCGAAAATCCCAAAAAATATATCAGTAGTAATATTGTGGGTTTTTTTAATATTTTAAATATGTGCAGACTTAAAAAAATAAAAAAAATCTTATATGCTTCATCAAGTTCTGTTTATGGAGATAAAAAAAATTTTCCATTGAAAGAAATTGAGGATATTAATCCAAAGAATCTTTATGGACTCACAAAAAAAAATAATGAAGAAACAGCAGAAATATTTAAAAATTTTTATAATCTAAATATGATTGGTATGAGATTTTTTACTGTCTATGGTGAATATGGAAGGCCAGATATGTTTATGATGAAATATTTAAATTCAAAGAAAAATTTTAATTTATATAATTATGGTAAGCATGTTAGAGATTTTACTTATGTTTATGATGTTAATGAAATAATATTCAAACTTCTTAAGATAAAAAATTATGGTCATTTAATTTTGAATATCTGTAGTAATAAACCAGTAAGCATTACAAAAGTAATTAAAGAAATGAATAAATATATTAATAAAGAAAAATTGAAAATAAATAAAATTAAACTTCAAAGAGCAGATGTGATTAAAACCCATGGTGATAATAAAAAAGTAATGAATTTGACAAAATTTAAAAAATTCACACCTATAGAAAAAGGAATTAAGAATTTAACAAACTGGTACAAGAAAAATTAATTTATAGTTTTTCAAATATTTTTTCATATTTTTTTGCACTCTTTTTTTGCTCGAAATTTATTAGATGTTTTTTTGAAGCATGTGCCTTTTTAATTAATTTTTTCGGATTTTTGAAAAATGAATTTATTTTTTTTGTTAGACTACCATCAATCTCAAGGTCAAAAAGATCTCCATAATAACCATTTTTCAAAATTTCATAAATCCCACCATGACTTTTTGAACAAATTACAGGAACAGAATAACTTAGTGCTTCTATAACAACATTGGGAAAACCCTCAAAGTAAGATGTATTAATTAGTAAATCACATTTTTTGAGAAAAAAGGATATATCTTTTTTAAAACCTATAAACTTAATATTTTTTTCTAAATTCAAGTTTTTTACTTTAAGTTCCATTTTTTTTCTAAGTGGGCCATCTCCAAGAATTTTCAGCCTATATCTATTTTTGTCTATTTCATTGATGCTTTTAAATAAAATTTCTAAGCCCTTTTCTTTAGCCAATCTTCCAATCCACACTATATTTTTAATCTTATTTTTTTTAAAAACTCTTTTATGAAATTTATTAAATGATCCCGGATATATATGTGTTGTTCTAAAATTTGTATATTCAGCTATGTCTTTTGCAACTTTAATTGAATTTGCTAAAATTATATCAGATTGTTTGTAGGAAAATTTAATCAATATTTTAATGACCATTTTTTTTACAAAATCAAAAAATCCGAAATAAGTGAACAATTCGCTTAAAGTTGTTCTCTCTGTAAATATAAATTTAACATTATCGTTTTTTGACTGAAAAATTCCTGTTAAAACATTTGTGTGGAATAAATTAGATATAAATATTATTTTTAAACCATTTTGAGATATCTGATTAATAATGTTATTTATATCACTTTGAGCAAAAATTGTTTTTTTCTTTTTTATTTCATAAATTTTTGCGATGTTTTTAAATTCTTTTTTGTACTCACATTTACCTAGACATAAAACATAAATATTAAATTTTTTACTATCAAGATTACTACAAAGAGACAAAATAGATTTACCTGCACCACCTCTTACAAATTCAGGTAAAAAAAAAATTAAATTTTTTTTTTTCATTAAGAAAAATAATTGAAAATATCCATATATTTTGAAGTATTTTGTTTAAAATGTGTAGCGATTTTTTTTTCTAAGATTTTATGATTTAATAATGGTACAATTAAATCATAATTTTTTAAGTTTAATTTTTTTATTGATACAATCGTTTTTGAATTTTTAATATTAAATAATGGATCATAACAATAAACTTTATTTTTAAATTTTTTTTTCAATTTTTTAAAAATATCTAATGCAAGTGAATTTCTTATATCAGATACATTTGCTTTATAAGTCAATCCTAAAATAAGTATATTCTTATGTTTTTTTTTTTAATTTCTTTTTGAATTTTATTTATAATGAACGTTTTTAAATCATCATTAACAATTCTTCCTGCTAGCATAAATTTTGCATCATAACCTTTCACTTTTGCTAAATGATATAGATAAAATGGATCAACTGGTAAACAATGTCCGCCTACAAGACCTGGAGAAAATTTTAGGAAATTCCACTTCGTACTAGCCAGTTTAAAAACTTCTTTAAAATTAAGATTTAATTTTTCACTTACCATAAGTATCTCGTTCATAAATGCCACATTTATATCTCGTTGAATATTTTCAATTACTTTTGACATTTCTGCATTTTCAATTGAATTTGAAAAAACAAGTTTTTTTGAGATAGTTCTATATACATTTTCTATCCTTCTAATAATTTCGTTGGGGTATTTTTCGAATGCTACAATTTTTTTTATATTTTGAATTGTATTTTTTTTATCACCTGGATTAATTCTTTCTGGACTATATCCAAGATAAATCTTTTTTTTTTTTTAAATATTTTTTACTTAAAAACTTTGTTGTACCAGGATAAACGGTCGATTCTAAAAAAATTATATCATTAGGTTTAATTACTTTTTGTAAAATTTTGAATGCATTTTCAAGAAAAATTAAATCTGGTTTTTTATTTTTTTTTATCGGTGTAGGAACGGTTACTATATAAAAATTACATTTTTTTAGTTTATTTATATCATTTGAAATATTAGTTTTTTGACTTGCTGTAATTTCACTAAGTACAAATTCCTTGTTTACATCAAAATTTTTTTTTAACTGATTTACTCTTTTTTGATTAATGTCAAAACCAACACAACTAAATTTTTTAATTAATCTTAAATAGATTGGCAATCCTACATATCCCAATCCAATTACCGCAGGAAATATTTTTGTCATTATTATTTAATTTAGTTGAGTAAATTAAAAATTCAATTAATACAACTTAAATGCAAAGTACTGTAAAATTGTGCTCTTTTTATGATTAACTGAGACTTTGCGGAAGTTTTAATTTCACAATTTATTAATTTAAGACTTCTTACATAGAATGAAATTTTGTTATTATAAGCAAAAATTTTGGGAAATTTTAAAAAATGTATATTTATAAAATAATAAATAAGTTAACTGTGCGAATATAATTTTATTGTTTTCTTAATTAAATTAAATTTATAAATAAACTCAATCAATATTGAAAAGACGACAGTTGAAATAATACTATAAGCAAAGAAAGGGATTGCCATCGTGTAACATGTAATCAACCCACTTATATTATATTCGTACATTCCACCAGACCATACACCAAAGTTTGTAATAATAAAAAAAACAAGTGCACCAAGTAGTGCCCCTGATATTCTTTTAGTTATACCTCTTGAGAAATAAGTTGGTAAAAAACCTATCAACAAAACACTTCCCCAGGTAAAAATTGTAGTGCTGTGAAAACCAATAATCAAATCAGTTAAAACAAAACTCAAAATAACAGCTGGAATAAATCTTGTTCCTAAAAGCGCAGGAACATAAAAGCTTAAGGCAATCAAACTTGTAAAGTTTGGTGGATGTGGAATAAATCTACTTGAAGCAAGAACTAAAAAAACACCAATTGAAATTTTTAAGAAAAACATAACTAATGTTATTAAATTAAAATTAATAATGCAATACTTTCATTTTAAGTTGATTTTTTTTTTTTTTATGCTCGAAATTATTATTCTTCTCTTCTTTTTACTAAAACTTGACCATTTCATAATTTGTTCAATAGTCCTTTTACAGCCGGTGCAAACTTCTCCTTTCTTATCCAGTTGGCAGACTCCTATACATGGTGATTCTATCATTTAATACTTTTTTCTCAGACCTAAGCTTAAAGATCTTCCATCTTGACTATAGGTAGCTGGTTTTTCATAACGTTCATTAAGTAAATTTGTTAAATTTAATAAAATTATATTTCCATAAAAATCTTTTCTGATTGACACATCTACTAAATCTACACTTTTTACAAAAGCATTTGCTGACCCAGTCCAATCTATATGATCCCCTATGTATCTATGACTTAGATTTAAATCAAAAGGACCATATTCAGGTATGTTAAATTTTTTAAAATAATCTATTCCATAAGAAACATCTGGTCTTCTTGAATTAGGTCCAGCTGTTGCAGTTCTACTTTTTGCAAAATGAGAAACTAAAGAAACACTTTGATTATTTCCAGACCAAGTGATCTCGCTTTCAAGACCTTCTTGTGTTGTATCAGGTACTTTATTTTCATAACCTGACCAATCTGATTTTAATTTAATTCTATCCTTCATTCTTGTTCTATAGGCAGTCGAGCTAAACTTTATATTTTTCGAAAAATTATACTCCCCAAAAAGTTCATTAGTTTCACTTTTTTCAGGTTTAATTTGCTTATCACCTCCATTACCATAAAATTCGTATAGACTGGCATTTTTTAAACCTGTGGAATGAGTTGCTCCTAATTTAAATTGGCCTAAAAATTGTATAAAATTTATTTTATAAGTTTGATTTCCACCAGTTTCTTTATGGTCATCATTTCTACCGTGAACTGACAGCACCTGATTTTCGTTAAACTTATATCCCACATTTGCAAAAACACCGAGATTACTTAAGTGACCTGTTGTTTGAGATGCAAATGTTTTTGTAAGATAATGACCCCAATCATACTTATATTCACTTCCAAAACCATATGAAATTTTATTATCAACAACCACTTCTCTTTCTGCTTTTGCAACTAAAGACTCACTATAGTATTTGTCTTTTTTACCTTGTACATAATATTTTCGGTCATAATTATGGTAATGAAACATAATATTGTTTAATGAGTTGTTAATCTTACTTTCTATGCCAGTTTGTAAAGCATACATTTTATTATCTGATGTAACAGATCCTTCTTTTGTTGCAGACTTATCATAGCCTGACTTAGTATCTCTATAATAAAAAGTTGATTTAAATTTTAAATTATCATTAAGCCATTTATTTCCATTAAAGTTGACTTGATAATTTTTTGTACCATCTGACTCATTGCCTTTAGCTATTGCACTATCAGTTTTACTTTGATTTGCTGCGCCTTTAAGATTTAGGTGCCATCCATTATCAGTGATCTTCGTTGTATTATAATCTACTGAATTGTTTTTAAAATTGAATCCATTCACAGAATAACTATTCGTATAATCAACATCTGTTACAAAATTAATTGCACCTCCAATTGCATCAGGTCCAAAATGTGCTCCATTAGATCCTTTATAAACTTCTATCTGTTGAACAGTTTGCACAAAGTCCTGGCCAAAATCATGCATACCATTTGTTGTAGATTGATCGTTAATTGCAATACCGTTTAACAAAACAAGGGTATGGTTGGATTCAGATCCTCTCGTAAAAATAGCTGCTTGTTGTCCTTTTTGTCCAGACGAATAATAATCTAAACCTGAAACTTTTTTTATTAAATCTAAAGCACTAGTAGCACCAGACTCATCGATTTGTTTTTTAGTAAAAACTTTTTTGTTTACACCTTGTTCATTATAAGAAGAGGTATTAGGTGTTTTGATAATTGTCATACATGGAACTCCTTTTCTGTTATTCCATTTACAATTTTCTAAGGAAGCTGCATTAGAAACTGAAATTGATAATATTAAAATAACAAATATTCTTAAAATATTCATGGGCATATCCTTTTTTTATGTTCCATAAAAAAATATGGAGCAAATTAATTTTATGCCGATGTTAATTTTTCATTTTAGAATTAGACTTTTCCTGGCCATCATTCAACAGCGGGCTTTACCGGGTGGCGCTCCGACTTTACGGTTGCAGGAACAGCCAATGAATTTCACACTGATTTCCCACCATGCATTTCAGTAATGATTTGAATATCTATAATTATTAATTAAAGTCAACACTAATAATAAGCTATTTTTGTTGAGATAATTAAAAATAGGATTTATATAAATGGTATCTAGATATTGTAAAATAGTTTTCTAATTATGATAAATAACAAAGATACTAACTTTTTTCAAAAATTTGGTTATTTGGCAAAAAAAAATCTTATCTCAAAAAAAGAGATAAAAAAATGTCTAAGGTCAGCAAAAAAAATACAAAAAGAAAAAGGAAAGAAAATAAAAAAAATATCAAAATATTATGAAAAAAGTATAATTAAAAAAGATAAGCAAATATTAGTTAGAATTGAAAACTTTCTTGGAAAAGATAAGAATTTAACTGATCTTACAAAAAATAAAAAGATATTAAATATTTTAAAATATCTTTTTAAGGATAAAGCTAGAATTTTTAAAGAAAAAATAAATTATAAACTACCAGGATGTAGGCCAGATAAACTTCATCAGGACTTGCAGGCAGGCTGGGATAAATACTGCAAAAATTTTATATCAGTTTTAATAAATTTTGAAGTAAGCAACTTAAGCAATGGATGTTTGCAGTTTGATGTATCTGGAAATAATTCAAAGAAATTATTAAGTAAATTAATGAAACCACTAAAATTAAAAAATTTAAAAAAACCAAAATTTAAATCATTTATTATGTCACCAGGTGATGTAGTTTTTTTTAATGGTTTTATTCCTCATAAATCTAATGCAAATATTGGAAAAAAATCACGAATACAAGCTTATTTAACTTATAATAAATTTTCGGATGGGTCTTTTAGAAAAAAATATCTAGAAGATAAAGCGATTTCTTTTCCTCCAAATAAACTTAGAGAAAAAAATAAGAAATATTCTTATAAGGTATAGTAACTGTATGAAAACGATTGATGTTAAAGAAAATTTAAAAAAAGATATTACTTTTTACTGTGAAGACATAATTGAAGAACATTTAATCGAACCTTTGTTAAAAAAATTTGATTCAAATAATTATAAAGTAAAAATTTCAAATGATTTTAATTCAGCTTCAGAAATAGGATATTATTGTTCTCCATCTAATAATATTAGAAATATTAAATCAAAATTTTCTATAATTTCTTTAGGCGGAATGGATCAAGGAAAACTATATTGGCCAAATTTTTGGTTTAAAGAATCCTGGTCTAGATTTGACTTAGGAGTTTTGCCTGGAAAAAACTGGTCATCAATGTGGAAAAAATATTCTTGGTACACAAATGCACGTACAAAGTATGCAATTTCAGAAACAGGTTGGCCAAAAACTTTTTTTTTAAAAAAAAATAAAAAATCAATACCAAGATTAATCAATAAATTTAACATTTTATATGCACCTTGTTTTGAAACAGATAATAAAGGTATCGAAATTGTTAATATAATAAAAGATCTTGATGTAAATCTAATTATTAAACATTTGCCATGGAGAAATCCTTCTGAAAAAGTTCAATTCAAAGACATCAGAAGTAATATCTCTAATATGATTAAGTATGCTAAAAAAAATTTAAAAAATAAAGTTTACATAATTAGTTCAAAAGAAAATATTTTTGACTATTTTGGAAATGCAGATCTACTAATAACAGATGAATCAAGTCTAATTTATGAAGCTTTGTTATTTGAAATACCAATTGTCAGTTGTAGTGATTGGGTGATGAGAGTTAACAATATTAATATTCCAAGAAAAATTCAAAAAGATCATAATGCATGTATTTATGTGGAAAAAAAAAAATTAAAAAAAAAGATAATTGAAATAAAAAATAATTACAATAAATTTAAAAACTTAATTTCAGAAAAAAAGAATATGCATTTTTCTCATATAGAAAATAGTATAGATATAATTTTTTCTTTGATAAATGAGATCGTGGAAAAAAATCAAATTACTAATTTTATAAAACCAACCTATAAAAAAAATAAATATTTTAGTCTAATTTATAACTATTTAAAATTTTATAAAGAAAAATTGAAAAAAGTCTTAAGAATATTATCTTACAGATATTTAAAAATTATTTATTTTTAACCTCTATTAAGATATTCAACCTATATTTTGAACTCTTTTTCTTCAATAAATTTGATTTTAAAAACTTTATTTTGTAATTATTTTTTTTACAAAATTGTTTAAAAAAAAATTTTTTAAAAAACAAATGTTTATAATTTTTGTATCTTTTTAAAAAGGCCTTTTTTCCTAAAAGTCCTATTTGATCCTGTTCCCAATTTTTTTTTTTTAAATGATTTGGAACATCAAGTATAAAGAGTTTAGTTTCTTTCCTCAAAAAAGGTTTAAGGTTATGTAAAACTTTATCAGCATATTTTAAATTATCAAAATATTGAAACACCGAATGAATGAAAATGAAATCAAATTTATATTTTTTTAATTGTCCCAAATTTTTTGCTTCACTTAAATATAATTTTGCATTTGGCATTACTTTTTTAGCAACTGAGAGTAAATTTTTTGAGTAGTCCAGACCAACACATGCAATTTTCTTTTTATAAAATGGAATTAAAAAAGCTCCTGAACCACAGCCAATTTCTAGAATTTTATGTTCTTTTTTAATTTTATATTTTTTAATAATATTTTGAACGAAATGATTCCAAGCATTTGTTGAAAAAGTAGAAACCTGGGTATCCCAGCCATTTAATTTTAATAAATTATTAATATTATTGCCAAAAAATTTTTTCTTTTTGTTTTCCCAAATTTTTTTCCATGAGGATTTCATTTATTAATTTTTTAAACTAATTTAATTGAATCAACAATTTTACCTTTGGCATTCTTTTTTAAATGCACTTCACCCAAATGACAAACTACTGACCCTGCGATTTTTGCTCTACTTTGATAGAGTATTACTTTGCTTGATTTTTTCAGAATTTTTTTATTTATAAAAGTACATAAATTTGGTTGATTCAAATTTTTATAAATAAGATAATTATTCATCTTTTTTAAAAAAATTTTTTTATTAATTGTTACAGCAAATTTAAAATCCTTATAACTCTTTAAAACTTCATAAAGTGAGCAAATAGAATGATAAGGTCCAGTCATTTTTTTTTCAAAATGAGTCATTAAATTTAAATTGAATTGTTCAATGTGGTTTGTGGGAAAATTATTGAATACCACAAAAGAACTTCCAGTTAATCCGAATAGACCTTTACAAGAACTAAAACCTGCAATATCAGAATATTCATGTCCATTCTCTAATCCTATTGACCCAGTGGCATCTAGAGCAAGTTTTGATTTACATCTTTTTTTTAATTTAAAAAACTCATCGATTGGTATTTTAAGTCCTATACTTGTTTCTACAGGGCAACCAATAATCCAATCAAAATTACCATTAATATCAGAGATATCTTTATAGTTTACAGTTGATATTGATTTAATATTTTTATAGATTTTTTTGCTTGTTTTACACATATGCAGCAATCTATCTGAATACACTCCAGTATTTATTAACAAAACTTTTCCAAATAAAAAATTTACAATCATAGTTTCAAGAGCAAGACTTGCGGAACCTTGCATTCTTATAATATTTTTGTGACCACTTATTTCCTTAATCTTTTCAAGAACATAATTTTCAATTTTGTCGTAATGAGCATCACCTCTACCAAAGCACGGCTGAATAGCTTTTATATTTTCCTCCAATAAACTTGCCGGTCCTGGTGTAAATAATTTTTTATTTAAATTTTGTTTGAAAATAAATTGTTTTAATGAACTGTTCATTTTATAATCCTCTCATAAATTTGTCTTTAAGAAAATGCATTTTTTCTGTTGGTCGAGAAATATTCTTTCTATGACCCTTTTTTAATATTATTTCAATAAAAAAACTTCCCTTGGATTTAAGAGATTTTTTAAGTGCTTTGACTGCTTGTAAATCATTCCAACAAAATAAATAATTTTTATATCCAAGCTCTTTTGCTATCCTATGAAATTTTACATGCTTGGCAGCATTATCGTGACCACCTACTGACTCATGGCTATAATTATTAAAAACAATATGGACTAAATTATTAAATTTTGAACTTGTGGCTAATGATCCTAAATGCATTGTAATTGCACCATCACCATCAAAGCAAAATATCTTTTTTTTTAATTTACTTGCCATACCAGATGCAATGGAAACTGCGTGCCCCATTCCACCAACACACATGAAATTATTTATTCTATATCTATTTCTTTTTATAATTTCATTTAATTCTCTTGAAAGAATTCCTGTAGTTGAAACTACAATAGATTTTTTTGGAAGTTTATTTACCAAAGACTCTAATACTTTTTCTCTTAAAAATAAATTTTTTATTTTATGTTCTGTATTTTTAATTTTTTTTTTTTTTTCCGTTTTGATTTTTTTAAAAGAGTTTTTTTTAATAAGGAAAGCAACGGTTTGTTTTTTTTTCTTTGCATACTCTTTTAATTTTTTAATCTCAAATTTAAAATTGGAATTTGCATCTATAATTTTATATCTAATATCTAAATTTTTTAAGAATTTTGGTGTTACAATGCCTTGTGTTATGTGTTGGGGTTCATCAACAAAGGTTTTATGTTTTTCACCTCTCCATCCTATTATGAGAAATAAAGGTATATTATATACATTTTTATCTGCTAAAGATATTAATGGGTTTATAGCATTTCCTAATCCTGAATTTTGCATGTAGACGATTGGTATTTTATTACTAGATAAATAATATCCAACACCAATGGCAATTGCTGAACCTTCATTTGCTGCAATAATATGATTTTTCTTATACTTTCTCTCAAAGCCATAGCAAAGATCTTTAAAAAGGGAGTCTGGAACGCCAGAGCAAAAATTCAAATCATTTTTTCTTAACTCTTTGATAAAGCTTTCAATTTCTATCATCTATTATTTTGTTCCAGGAATTAACTCTAAAATCTCTTTAATACTAAGTAGTGACTTGTCTATTTCATGAGATCTACCATATTTTAAGATGTCTAAAGCTGTTTTTTTCATTGCTGGATAAGAAGCCCTAAGCATATGATTGGCATATATTACTATGTTAAAACCACAATCAATTAATTGGGTTTCTTTTACAGTATTAAAACTTGAAGGGACAACAACCAATGGAATTTTGGAATAATTTTTTTTAAATTTTTCTGCAAAAGCTAGAACTTCTCTAGGGTTTTTATCTTTACTATGAATCATGATTCCATCAGCACCACTATCAATATAACTATCAGCTCTTTTTAGAGCATCGGAAATTGGTTTGTCGAGTATCAAGCTTTCTATTCTCGCTATTATCATTAAATCAGATGAAGAGGATTTTTTTCCAGCATAAACTTTTTTTGAAAACTCTTTAATGTTTTCTTGTTCCTGTTTAACATTTTTTCCAAAAAGGGAATTTTTCTTTAGTCCTTTTTTGTCCTCCATAATAACAGCTGAAATTCCCATTCTATCTATTGTTTTAATGTTTATTTCAAAATGTTCTTTTTTTCCACCAGTATCAACGTCAATTATTAATGGCTTGGTTGTAACATCAAATATTTCATTAATATTATTCAATCTCTGGTTAATCTCGATTATTTCAATATCTGGTTTGCCCTTTAAAGTGGAGTCTGTTAATGAACTAGACCAGAATCCATCAAATTCTTTTTTATTTTTTTTATTTTTATAAAATGCTTTTTCTGCAATAATTGCAGATAGAGGGCTATGTGTTTCAATAAATCTACAAAAATTTTTTGTCAAAAGTAGTCTTCTTAACAAGCCTCTTCTATAGTCTGGTGAAGTGTTATCAAAATATATTCTCTCTCTTATTGCTGAACTTGAAATACCTTTCGTGTGAGGAATTTCAATTAATTTTGAACCAAAACTTTTAAGTGTTGCCAATGTTTTTTCTCTATGATTTTTTTCTTTACCTATCTTCCAATCATCTCCATGTACCATATAATGAGGTCTAATTTTTTTTAAATTTTTTGAATAGTCCCATTCATTTTGTGGTACTATTTTATTTATACCGACAATGTTCTCTAATATTTTTTTTCTTTCGTTCCAACTTAACAATGGTAATCTTTTTTTTTCCGCGATTGCCTTATCTGTCAATAAACCAACGGTTAAATCTCCATATTTTTTGGCATGTTTTATCAAATTAATATGTCCATGGTGAATAGTGTCTACTGATAAAGCAATATAAACTTTTTTAGTTTTTTTCATTTTTTAAGTTAATTCTTCAATTTTTTTCTTATCAGAGAGCTACTTATATTACGTGTCCTTTTAAAAATTTTTTTTTTAACATCAAACTCATCATTTTTGTGATCGTGACCTCTAATAATCAAATCAATTTTATTTTTTTTTAAAAATTGATTTGAAATTTTCCATTTTGAAATAACAACTTTATCAACATATTTAATTGCCTTCAATATTTCTTTTCTTTGATTAAAGTTTAACAAAGGTTTTAATTTTTTGATCTTTTTTAATTCACTATCTGATGTTAATGCTACAATTACTTTTCCATATTTTTTAGCTTTTTTTAATATTCTTATATGGCCATGATGAATAATAGTTGCTGACATATCAACCAATACATTTTTAATATTTTTCATAATTAGGTACTAACAGAAAAGTTAATTATATGGCCATTTAATGACTGGGTCAGTTTAAATTTAATGATTGATTTAACTCAAATTACATATATTTATAAATGAATTAAATGAAAAAATCAAAAATTTTGCTAGTAACACCTAATTTAAAAGGCATAAAAGATGGTTTGAATAGAATTCAACCTCCATTGGGTCTTATGATATTTGCGCAAACCCTTTTGGATGATGGTCACGAGGTAAAGATACATGATTTTGCTCTTGAAGGCTGGAATAATAGAGTTGATTTAAATGAAAAAGAAAAATTAATTTTAATTGGTCAAACAGATGAACAGGTAGCTAAGGTAATTTCAGATTTTAACCCAGATTTATTAGGAATATCAATCTTATTTCAAAATTTAATTGAACATGCTGAAAATGTTGCAAGGATAGCAAAAAAAGTTTGTCCAAAAACAAAGGTTGTTATTGGTGGAAATTGTATATCGAATGCTGTCATAGATTATAAGTACGCAATAGCTGACAAAAATTCTGGATTGATAGATTATCTTCCGTATTTAGAGAGTCAGAATTTTGATTATGCAATAACTGGTGAAGGTGAAATACCAATGAAAGTACTGGCTAATTGTATTGCCGAAAAAAAAAGCACGGACAAAGTCCCAGGTTTAGTTAAAAAAATTGGACATAAAAAATATATAATAAATCCAACTGAAAGAATAACAGATTTATCTTTATTGCCTAGGCCAGCAAGATATCTAGTAAATATGGAAGCTTATTTTGATATAGGTTCATTCCATTCATCAAAATCTAGATCGAAAAGAGTACTTAACATAATGTGTTCAAGGGGTTGTCCAGAGAAATGTACCTTTTGTACTACACCCGCAATGTGGGGCAATATTACAAGATGGAGGCCTATTCCTAAAATTATGGAAGAAATAGTAAACGATGTGAGAGATTATAAAATTGGAGAAATACAGTTTGATGATGATACGTTAACTGTAAATAAAAAAAATTTATTTAGTCTATGTAAAGAGTTAGAAAAAGTAGGTGTTCCATGGTGTACACCTAATGGTACAAAAGTAAATTATCATTTAAGAGATCAGTATGACATGTATAAAGCAATGGCTGATGCCGGCTGTTATCAGATTACACTAGCATGTGAAAGTGGAAATCAAAGAGTGTTAAATGATGTAATAAAAAAAAGATTACCATTAGAAACAATTAAACCAGCTATTGAGAATGCAAAAAAAGCTGGATTATTAGTTCATACATTTTGGATTTTAGGTTATGTGGGTGAAACTTACGAAGAAATGCTTGAGACAATTGAATTTGCACAAAATTGTGGTGCTGATAGCTTTACATTTTCAGTTTTAACGCCTTTATCTGGAACTCCTGTCTACAGACAAGTGATTAAAGAAAATCTATGGTGGGATGGAAAAGAAAATCAAAAAACATTTAGATCATCGTTGATAAAAGTAGACGGATTTAGCGGACCAGACGAGTTTGAGAATTTTGTAAATCAGGCAAATATGGATTCAAATTTATTATTAAAAAAAAGAGATATTAAAAGATTTAATAGTAAATATAGTTTAGCAGCAAAAGTAAGAAACAAAGAAATGGATGATGAGTCATTTTTTGTTAAACAAACTTAAGCATAATTGAATAATTGTATTTTTAAACAATAACTTTAATATTCATATTTATAACATCATGAAAAAAAAAAAAATTAAGAGTTATGGTTGGTGTTTTATTATAGAGGGTTTTGCTGGGTCTGGGAAAACTAGTTTATCAAAAGAAATACATAAAAAAATAGAAAGAAAACTGGGAAAAACAATTATATTAGATGGTGATTATTTGCGAAAATTTTTTCACTCAATAAAATTTAAAATAGGCTATACAAAAAAAGATAGGGGCAAATATGCAGCCTTACCAATTGCTTTAATTATCAATTCTTATCTTTCAAATAATATTAATGTTATATACACAAATGTTGGATACAATAAATCAGCTTCAAATGTGTGGATTAAACATGTTAAAAATCTTTATTATATTTTGTTAGACACAAAAATATCCGAAATTTTAAAACTAAAAAGAAAACCTTTGTACTTTAAAAAAAAACAAAAAAATATTGTTGGAATAGATATAAAGCCAGAATTTCCTAAAAAAGTTGATATATTATTGAGAAATAATTTTAAATTTTCAACTAAAGTTTTAGGTCAAACTTTAATGAAAAAGATTATTGAATTTTAACTTTCTGCTAAAAGATCTTCATAAATTCTTACATAATCTTTTGCAATTAAATTGATGTCGAATTTTTCTTTTACCATTTCTCTACAGTTTGCAAAAGCTAGATCATTATTTTTAGTCTGATTAAAAACCCACAAAATACCATTTGCATAATCGTTTAAATCATCCTTTTTCGCAATATAACCATTTTTTTTATGAATAACCGTGCCAGATAAACCAGTATTTTCAAATATTACAGAAGGGGTATTGCACGCTGAAGCTTCTAATGCAACCAAACCAAAAGCTTCCTCTCTACTAGGCACAGCTAAAACATCTGAAGCACTATACAACAGCCTTCTTGTAACTAAGTCTTTTGGATTGTCGAAAAACTTTATATTTTTTTTTTTAAAGATTTTGGAAATTGATCCCCAGCTACAATAAGTTCATAATCAGATTCTATTTTTTCAATTGATTCTAATAATAAATCAAAACCTTTTCTTGGATTATTACCACCCATTGAAATAAATAAAATTTTCTTTTTTTTTTCATCCAAGGAAAGCATATTTCTAGATAATCTTTTTTCTTCTGGATACCATTTTTGAAAATCTATAGCACAAGGAACTTTTGAAATTTGATAATCTTTAAATAGCTTTGAGTTAGTTATTTCTTTTTTCATCCAATCTGAGGTTGGAATAAACTTAATCTTTTTTTTACTAAAGTCTTTTTTTTTATTAAGAAAAAATTTGTACAAATAATCGGATATGATTTTAAAAGGAAATCCTATTGTTTGAATTTTTTTATTTAAATAATGATCTATTGGAAGAAATACCCACATATCATGCAATGTCCATACAATAGGAACATTAAACTTTTTTATTTCATTCAAGGATAAAAATTCATTTCCTATCCAATGTAAATTAATAATATCAGGCTTTATTTCTTTTATTATTTTTTCTATCTCGTAGGATTTGAAAATTCCTAAAGTAAAAGTTTGATCATTATGAAAAAATAATTTATTGATAATTTTTTTTGTTATAATTTTATAAATTGATTGGATTTTAAAAAAAATTGAATTTGGATGAAGTGAATTATTAATATTTCTTTTTTTCGGTAAATATACAAATGACTCTATTTTTTGATCAAGTAATTTTTCGTGTAAATCAATTATAAAATTTGTAGTACCACCATAAGCCGTTCCATTAATATGAAGAATTTTCATTATTTTAAATAATTAGTTAAATTTTTTAAATTAATCTTTATATTATTTTTTTTATTTTTAAATATAAATATTTTTGAATTTTTTTTTTTATAAAAAAATTTAATCTTATTTATTATATTGAGTTTTTTTTCATAATTTTCTATGTCATCTTTAGAATATTTATATCCTTTTTTTCTTAAGTTAGCTCTTGAGATATTTTCTTTTTTAGACGAATCTATTAATATCTTAATATCTGTTTTAGGTATATTTCCTAGATAATTATTTAAACGTTTTCTATTAAAATTTTCTTGAAAATAATGAGACGCCCTATAATTAAATCCTTCACTACTTATAAAAATGCAATTTTTATTAAATCTGTCAAAGTATTCCCAAAGTGCTATTTCATTCCGGAAATAGTAAAAATATATTTTTTTTTCTTTATTAGAAATTATTAAAAATAACGTTTTAAAAAAAAAAATTGGATATTTTGCGATAAATGCTAGTGCAAGCAAGAATTTTTTTTTTCTACTTAAAATATCAAATCTATTAGTAATAATCTTAAACTTTTTAAAAATTTTTTTTCTGGCAATTAATTTTTGATAAAATGTTTTTCCAGAACCAGGCATCCCAAGAAATTCAATACTTATTTTTTTCATATAAAATTTATTTATAGATAATAATTTAAGTGTATCTAATCATTAAATGATGTTTAAAGTGTGATAAATAAAACATAGGTTGTATCAAAATGAATGGTTTATTTTTATCATTTTGAATTGATTAAAAAATATGTTTAAAGTTAAATATTATGATTTATTTTTTAATTATATAACACGGCCTCGCTGCAAAAGAGAATCTTTTAATGATTATAGATTTTTTTTTAAAAAAATCATCAATCGCTTTTGTATCACCATGAAGGTACTTGCCAGAGTTACCTTTACCTGCATAATTGTCTAATAAAATGACTCCTCCTCTTGTCACACAATCATAAAAATTATTTAACACAGTCAAAGTTGGCTCTACAAAATCTATATCAATATTTAATAGTGCAATTTTAAATCCTGGGTTTTTATTTATGAATTTTGGTATAGTTTTATTAGCGTCTCCAGCTATCAAGCTAAAATTTCCAATTTTTTTTTTTTTTAGTAACTTGCTAAGTTGCTTCTCTCCAATTGATTTACCCCCAGTAGATTTTATCCAATAATCTCTCTGAATTTTGTCTTCTTTATATTTAGTATTCGGATAAGTATCGCTAAAAACATCAAAACCAAAAATTTTTGCACTTTTTTCTCCGCCCATAACACGTCTCATTATTGCAAACCTTGCAAATGATGTTCCTTTGAATACCCCGCATTCTACAATTTCTCCTGGAATGTTTTCAGCAATTTTCATCGCTTCATAATGTGCTAAAAACTTTCCTAGTCTCTCATCGTTCATGGTTAAATTGAAATATGTTTCATAATCGTACATTGATTGATTATCAAATTTAGGTAATTTTATCATACAGATTTATTTGTTGTTTAAATCTTTATACTCTATAAATAAAATATGTATATATTTAATTGCTCCTTAATATTTATATTTATTATTATAAAATAATTAGAATTAATGAATTAAATTTTGTGAAATGAGAAAAAAATTAAAAAAACTTTTTATTGTCAGCTAGCATGTTAAAGATAACTAATCCTATATATCATGAGTTAAAAAATTTAAAACTTATCTCTGATAAAAATTTGGAAATAATACATGGTAAGACTAGAGATAAAAAAATTGCAGTAATAAGAGATAAAATTTCAAGGATTATTTTTTTACAACAATGTATTACTGATTCGAACTATTATAATCTTGTTAAATATTCAAAAGTAATAAGAAAAAATAATAATTTAGAAATTTTCACCAAAACTAGCGCTAAACCAATTAAATCTTTTAAACTTGAAGATGACATAAGAAGAGCAAAATTATTTAATGCATTTTGTAAAAATAAAGATGTACTAGATTTTGGTTGTGGATGGGGAGGTTTTTTATCAAATATTAAAAAAGCTAAATCTTACAATGCTGTAGAGTTAAGAAAAGAATGTATTGATTACATAAAAAAAAATAAAAAAAAAATAAATATTTCAGACAATATTAATCTACTTAATAATAAATTTGATTTAATAACAATGTTTCATGTTTTAGAACATATCCCTCATCAAGTTAACACTTTAAAATTGATGAATTCAAAACTTAGGAAAAAAGGAAAAATTATAATAGAAGTGCCACATGCAAAAGATTTTTTAATTACACTTGATAAATTAAAAGAATTTAAAGACTTTACGTTTTGGAGCGAACATTTAATATTGCATACTATTCAATCATTAAAAAAAGTTTTGATAAAATCAGGTTTCAAAAAAATTAAAATAAACTACTATCAAAGATACAATTTTTCTAATCATTTGGGATGGTTTATTTTAAGAAAACCTGGAGGCCACAATTTCTATAAAAAATTTACTGATGAAAAACTAAACTCTTCATATATAAAAAATTTAGCAAGATTAGGACAGACAGATACCTTAATTGCTATAGCAGAGAAATAATTAATAAGACTAATTAATATTTTGTTAATTTTGCTAACAATAATATGTAAGCCTGTAAAATTTAAGATCTCTATCTAAAATCAATATTAGCAAATATCACTTCAGCAATTAAATTACTTCCTCTTGGTGAGTAATGTCCAGCATCAATAAAGTTTAAAGACTCATTTCCATCAAAAATTTTTGAAATATCAATTAGTTGGCCTAAATTTCTAAACAAATTATATCTTTTTTTATTAATTATACCGTCCTCAGGATGCAGGGGATGTAAGAATGTATAGCAATTTATTGAAATATTTTCACATATAGCATTTCTGATTACTAAATTAGATTTAAAAACTCTCTCAACTTCATTAGTTTTTTCATGATCAAGAATGTCATTTTCTATTTCTTTATTTTTAGATTTATATGAGAACTTTTTTTGTAGATTTTTATATAACTTAACAGCAGGTAAAGAATTAATAAAAATTAACGAACTAAATTTTAACTCACCCCAAACTTTTAAGTCTAAACCATTAAAAATAAGTTTTATCTGATCGTGAATTCTACTTTTGTCATTTCCTTTCTCAGTACGACCATCAATAAAAATTGCATAATCATTAGGTAAAATTTTTTGTTTCAAAAAATGGTTTAAAAACAAAATATTTTCTTGCGTTGAGTGATAACTTGCTGAACCAAAATTATAAACACAGTAATTTTTATCTTTAAACTTATTGTCAATTATTTTTTTAAAATATGCAGGTATTGTTTGGTTATCTTTAACATTATAGCCAAATACTTGGCTTGCCCCGTAAAAAAAAATTCTAATATTACAGTCTATGTTGTTTTCAACTTTTCTCCCATATTCTTGGGACACATTTACATATTTTTGATTTTTTGTTTCTGCCTCTAGATGTTCTGCAAATTGAACATACCTAAATTTTCTTGCAGTCCACATTTCATTATAAAAATGATATTGCTCATCACTTTCGAGCCCAATTGCATCTAAAACTTCATTTGAATAATATTTTTTATTATTAATATTTGACAATTTGCTACCTTTAATTGGTTCCCATAAAATGGCAGCAATAATGTTTATTATTATAAATATGAATATAAATATTGATAAATGATATGAAAATTTTTTCACAATTAAAATTTGAAATAAATAAAAGGGTTTGTCGTCTCAGCATTCATAAAAAAATAGACCATATAAGTTATAAAAAATATTATTACAAAAATTAAAAAAGATATTTTATTTTTTTTTTCAATCAATTTCAACAATCTATAAATTAAAATCATAACATTACTAATATTTCTCTCTTTGAAACTTATCAATTAAAAAATTAGAATTTTTGAAATAAAAGCATATGACTATTGAAAAGATTAGTATAAATAGATGACTGTATGATAAATCTAAATCAAAATATTGTTGATCAAAAATAAATTTATAATCAATCATTTTTAAAAAAATTTTTACAAAATCAGATATATTTTCAGATCTAAACATCAAAAAGGTAATATTTATATAATTAAATGTTATAAACCAAGAGAACAGATTGTTAATTTTAAACCCTGAAAATTTTCTAAAACAATGGTTTACAATCAGTCCTAAACCGTGCATTAAACCAAAAATAACAAAGTTCCATGACGGTCCATGCCATAATCCAGCAAGTAGAAAAACTAGAAGTAATATAAACATTGTCTTTACAAAGTTAATTTCTTTTAAACTCATAATCCACGGTGTAAAAACAAAATTTGTTAAAAAATTTGACAAACTCATATGCCATCGATGCCAAAAATCTATAATAGAAAAAGATTTAAATGGACTATTAAAATTTTGAGCAAGTTTTATATTTAGCATTAGAGCAGACCCAGTTGCCATATCAACATAACCACTAAAATCAAAGTAAAATTGAAATGTAAACGAAAGAGATAAAAGCCAACTATTAATGAAATTAATGTTATCAATATTTAAATAATTTTGATCGACATATGAACCAAGAGTATCAGCAAATATAGTTTTTTTTATAAAGCCAATAAGCAATATTGTTACTCCTAAGTAAAAAATTGGTGATTTAAATTTTGATAAGGAGTCATTATTAAACTGTGGAACCATATCGTTAAACTTAACTATTGGACCAGCAACAAGTTGAGGAAAAAATGTAATAAATAGACAGTAATCAACAATTTTCACATCTTTAAGGTCATTATCATAACAATTTATTAAAAAAACAATAGATTGAAATGTAAAAAAGCTTATAGCCAAAGGAAAATTAATTTCAAAATTTTCAATATTTGTTAAGAAAATTTGATTTAAATTATCAATTATAAAATTTGAATATTTAAATATTATCAAGATTAATAAATTAAGAATAATACCTATCCATAGAATTAATTTTTTATTTATTTCTAATCTTACAATTAAAATATAAAGGAAATAATTTAATAAAATTGAAAATATTATTATAGGTAAAAATTTAATTTCCCAATAAGAATAAAAAATTAAACTAAAAAAAATTAAGTAAATTTTTCTATTAATCTTATTTGAACCAAAATTGTAATAAAAATAAAGTACTAATGGAAAAAAAACAAAAAGATAAATTGGTGTATAAAAAAGCACAACTATTTTAGATATGTTAAAATTGATTTAACAGAATT
>MDTB01069443.1_pt1 | contig 23345 bp, 24 predicted proteins | sample 811161 | NCBI WGS metagenome assembly MDTB01 (sample SAMN05326650, study PRJNA326480) | marine metagenome | isolation source: seawater | place: Mediterranean Sea | collected 2009
TATATTTAATCAGATCAAGCGTTTCTTTAAATAAAATGTCACCTACTATTAAAATTTTTTTATTTTTTTTAATTTTTTTTATTTCTTTTAATTTTATATATCTCAAAGCATCTGTTTTACTAACTCTTTCCATTGGATAACCAAATTTTTTTATTTCAGATTTTAAAATATATTTATTTATTAGATACTTATGTGGGTTTTCATCTGAATTGTGAGGTTTTTGTTTTGGTTTTAAATATCTAAGATCCCAAAATCTTGCAGAAGAATTAAAATATGCATAAAGTTTTCCATGGTTATATTTTTTCCATAGTTTTACAAAGCAATATTCCCAGCTTTGATTTTCAATAATATATAATCCTTTATCTTGTTTGGGTATTTTTTTTAACAAATTATCAAAAGTTAATATGTTCATTATATTATATATAAGTGATTTACCAAAAAATGATGAGTTAAAGTCATCTTTTAAAAAAAAACAAAAATTTGTATTTGAATGTTTATTTTTGAAAAAATTAATTTCTGAGTCTAGCAAAAAAATATTTTTTATAAAAAATCTTAGAAATAAATAATATGATTTTATAAAATCATTTAAACTCATATAAGAATTAATAAAGTTATGATTTTCGTATGAATTTTTATTAAATTTATTTTTAATCAAATTTGCAAATTTTGAGTTCTTAACTTCGTTTGAAGGAACGTAGAAATGAAACCAATTAATTTTAATTTTTTTTAAATTTAAATCTTTTGGTAAGTTTCCCCATAAGTTTGATTGAAAATTTTTATTTTTAGTAGTGGAAAAATGTACAAAGTAAGAAAAAATACTATTCTTAGAGTATTCTTTTGTATTTTTTGAGAGGTTAAAATTTTTAATTAATTGAATAATGAAAAATAAATTACCTTTTAAAAAATCTACAACTTTTAAGTTGAGATAAACTTTTTTATATTTTCTTTTATAATTTAATCTGGCATTTTTACTAAAATATTCTAATGATTTATTAATATTTAAATTTTTTCCGTAGTAATAAATATTTTTGATACGTTTTTTGTGAATTAGTATTTCTAATGCCAATAATTTAAGACAATTATAAATTTGGTCAGATTTAAAGGGATTCTTTTCATTGATTAAACTCATTTTTGTTAAACATAAATTATTTAATTTTAAATGTTTAAGTTTAATCGAATTTTTTTTGATTGTTTCAGATATTATTTCAAGATATTTTGATCTTAACTTCTCTTTGTTATTCTCTAGAATTGAATTAATTTTTTCACCATTCCAATTTATAAAAATTTTGTTATTTGTTTTTTTTTCATCAAAATATTCATCAAAAATAAACAAATCCATTATTTAATATTTTTAATATAAATAATTTTTAACTAATTTATCTTTTTTCAACAATTTTATTACTTTTGAAATATCAGATTTTACATCTATATTTTCTACTTTTCCATCAATCACGTTAATTCCTAATTTTTTTCCGTTATCAAGTATTCTTAACATATCAATGGATTCAATTTTTTCATTTCTAGACATACCTAATTTTTGAAATAAGTTTAGATTTTTTCTAGTCATCGTGTAAACACAAACCATTTTAAAATAATCAATTTTTTTTTTTTATATTTTGCAGACGAAGGTATTGGTTCTCTTGAAATATAAATTACTTCTTTTCGGTTATTCCAAATAATTTTAACTCTATTATTATTTTTAATTTCGTCTTTAGCAGAAATTTTTTGTGCCAAGGTAGTACAAAATAAATTTTTATTTTTTTGAATATTTTTTATTGTTAAATTGATCATTTCAGGTTTTATTAATGGCTCATCTCCTTGAACAGTTACAATAATTTCTGATTTTTTTTTATTAGCAGCTTCCGCAATTCTATCCATACACATCTCATGCCTTTTACTAGTAACAATATATTTCGCTCCAATTTTTTTACAAACGTCTATTGTTTCTTTATCGCAAACTGCCACATAAGTTTCATCTACATCTGATGATTTTGTTCTTCTCCATACATGTTCCAACATGCTAACACCCATTAATCTTGTAAGTGGTTTCCCTGGAAATCTTGATGAACTCATTCTTACTGGTATAAAAGCATTAACTTTCATTAAAATTGACCTCCATTTGAGTCTATTGCAGCACCAGCTACGTAGTTTGACATTTCTGAGACTAAGAATAATATTACGTCAGCTTGTTCTTGAGGACTTGCAATCCTTCTAATTGGTATTGTTTTTTCAAGTTCTCTCTTAATTTCTGGCGTTATCAGACTTCTCAACATATCGGTCATTGTTTGTGAAGGGCAAAAACAATTTACATTTATATTCCATTTTGCAAGTTCAGCACCAAGTTGTCTTGTAAAACCAATTAACCCAGATTTTGCGTAAGCATAGTGTAAACCAGATGTTCGACCTCTAAACCTTCCAGCTATAGAAGAAACATTTACAATTTTTCCTTTTTTAATTTTTTTCATACTTTTTGAGAAATATTTACAGCACAAAAATGTATTCAAACCATTGTTGTCATTAATTATTTGCCAATCTTTTGAGGTAGTATTGTCAATATTTCCTGATGCAGTTACTCCTGCAGAGTTGATTAATATATCTACTTTTTTAAATTTTTTTATAATATCTTCATATAAATTTTTGACAGATAATTCATTTGATAGATCACAAACATATCCTACGGCATTTTTTTTGTTAATTTTTTTTTCTAATTTTAAAACTTTGTTACTTCTTCCGACCAAAATAACTGTTGAACCCAAATTTGAAAGTTTTTTAGAAACTTCTTTGCCAATGCCAGATCCAGCACCAGTAATTACAGATACTTTATTTTTAAAATTAAGATATTTTTTCATTTGAGGATAACAATATTTTTATAGCTTTTCTTTTCGAAAGCAAACTAAATGCATTTTTCCATTCTGAGATGTTGCATTTCATTGAAATTAAATCTTTAATATAAATTTTCTTCCCAGATAGGAGTTTAATGCAATTTTCCCAAATTTTATAGTTATGACTAAAGCTTCCTTGGATTTTTAAATTTTTTCTTACTATATTATCAAAATTTGCTTTTACCTCCTTTTTCATAAACCATCCTATTTTTGTAATTTGTCCTCCTGGCTTAGCTAGAGTAATTGAGTCTTGAAATGTTTTTTCAACTCCTCCAACAGTATCAATTATTAAATCTATCCCTTCTTGCTTTGTATCATTTAGAATTTGTTTTACATAATCTTTGTTACTATTATAAATTTTCGAAACTTTATTTTTTAATGCAATATTTTTTTGAATTTTGTCATTAGGTGTGCAAACTAAATATATTTTAGCTTTTTTATATTTAGCCAATTTTAAAGATAGCAAACCAATTGTACCTGCTCCAAATATAAGAATAGATGAATTTTTTTTAATATCTGAATTAGTAATTAACGCATTGTAGCAAACAGCCAGAGGTTCAATTAATGCTGCCTCTTCTAATGAAACATTTTTTGGTAGTTTGTGTATATAAGAATTTGGGACTTTAATGTGGGATGCAAACGCGCCAGTATCGCTACCCCCTATGTTTTTTCTTTTTTTGCACAAATTATAAAACCCATTTTTGCATAAATTACATTTTTTACAAACGCTTTTAACTGTTTCACATGTGACTCTATCTCCATTTTTAATATTATATTTGTTTTTATTTATTCTCTGGATTACCCCTGAAAATTCATGACCTAAAACTGAAGGAATTTTTTTCTTTGCAATTTTTGAGTTATAATGTTCTATATCTCTACCACATATTCCTGCATATTTAACTTCAATGATGGCCTCATGATTAGAATTACCTATTTTTGGAAAAGGTATTTCTTTTATTTTTAATTTTTTAGGTAAGTGTGAATATCTTACTAAAGCTTTCATAATTTTAAATCTTTTAAATTTTTTAAGCTTCTGTCTAACATATTTATTTCGTTAAAAGAAATTAGTTTTTCCAATGTATTTATCTTAACTTTGTTTTGATTAGCAACATTCATAATATAATTAACATTTCTTAATTTATTTTTCTTATCTGTTATAAAATATTTAAAAAAATTTTTTGATTTTACATTTATTTTTCTTACTTTTTTTGCCCCCAATTCAAGACTGATTGGTACATTTAATTTAAATTTTTTTACTAATTTAAGAATTTCAATTATGTTGCTATTACCATCCATAATTGGACATCTGTGAAGTTCATAACCGATTTTATTAGGTAAAATGATATAATCTTTTAAATGTATATTTAAAATATATTTTTTTGTTTTTGATAAAAAATCCACTGGTATTTCACATGTTGCGTAAGCATTACCGATATCAAAATTTACACCAACATAATTTTTTCCTACACTTTTAATTATTTTAATTAAATCATTAGAGTCTAGGTCTTGATGGTTTTCAATTGCCAATTTGATTTTATGTTTTTTTAATAGTGGTTTAATTTGATTTATTTTTTTTATTATTGAATTGATTTTTATAGACCAATTTTTTTTATACTTATATCTTTCACATGATAGTATGTTACTACATTTTAACCTTATAAAATTAGTATTTAATTTTTTTGATATGAATATTAATTTTCTTAATTCTACTTTTGAAATTTTTTTTTCGCAATCTAAAATATATTTTTGATTATTTTCGTTTAAATATTTTATAAGATTAGCAACAGCTCTAGGGCTGTCAAAAAAACGAAAATATGGAAACTCAACACCTATGAATTTTTTATTTAGAGAAAATTTTATTAATTTATTTAATGAAAGATTTTTTAAACTTTTTCTTAGCCTTGCTTTCTTGGTAAGATTTGGAATAGAGGAAAAATTTAAGTAAAGGTTTTTACTTACGTTCAATTTGTAATCCTTTTAAAAGATTTTGGATTGTATTAAAGTGTACAAAATCTACTTCTTCTTTAGTGTTAAAAGCATTGTGGCTCGAGAGAATCGATCTTTTTTTATTTAATATTTTTAAGTATTTTTTTTTGATTGGTTCTAACTCAAATACATCAAATCCAATTTGAAAATTCTTTTTATTTATAGATTTTATTAATGCATCATTGTCCACAACGGGACCTCTTGAAATATTAATTAATATTTTATTTTCATTTAGCATCATCATTTGCTTTGTGCCTATTAAATGATAAGAGGATTTGTTTAAGTCAACACATATTACAACAATGTCACATTTAGAAAAAATTTTGTTCAAGGTGATAATCTTGATTCCTCTACTATCAAATTGTTTACAGAGTTTTTTGTTTGTATCATTTGCATAAAATTGAAGATTAAATGGTTTTAAATATTTAATTAATTTAGATCCAATTTTACCCAAACCAATTATACCAATTTTTTTTCTCTCAATATTTATACCTTTGTATTTCTCCCACTTCCCTTGTTTTACAGAATTATTATTTTCAGAAATTTTCCGTGATAAATTTAAAATCATACCAACCGCATGTTGTGCTACACCACTGGTAAATGCTCCTGGTGTATTAAAAATTTTAATACCTTTTTTTTTTGCAAAATTGGAATCTATCGAGTCTATTCCTGTACCCCATTTAGAAATAACTTTTAGTTTTTTTGCTCTCATAAGAACTTTCTTTGAAAACTCATCATCACTACATATTACCCCATCATATTTATGGATTACTTTTATTAATTCTTTTTCTTTTACTGAAGGATTTCTAATTATTTTATCAATCTTAATTTTATTTTTATTAAATACATTTCTATATTTTTTTAAAACTAAATTCATATGATAACTAGAAATCAGAACATTCATAAAACTAATTTTTTTTTAAAGAATCAATTAATTGAAGAATGCCTTGGCCAAAATCCACAAAAGTTTCTGGCTTATATTTAATTCCAAGCTTTGGTATATAGCTGTATGGAGTTTGTTCATAATGGTTTTCATTTTTAATTTTTTTAAACACTATTTTTTTGTAACCAAGTATTTCAGATATAGTTCTCAAAAGATCTTTCATTCGTATTGGATGTTCACCTTTTAAAATTATACTTTTGTTAGCAAACTTTTTGCTTATTACTTCTACACTAGATTTCGCCGCATCATTAACATGTATATATTCTCTAACAGTATTCGGACCACCTTCATATATAACCTGTTTTTTTTTTAAAGATTTAGATATAATTTTCGACAAACCATTGTTAATTCCCGCACCGGGTCCGTATAAAGATCCATATCGAAGTATTGTATAATTTAACTTAAATTTTTTGTAAAATTCTTCAATATAATTTTCCGCCGCTTGTTTGCTGCACCTATAAAACCCTCCTTTTTCACTGTAAACATAAATTGTAGATGCGTAAATATATCTTTTGATATTATATTTTTTACAAAAATTTAACATGTTAACAGTGGCTAAAATATTTTGTTCAACACTTTTTATCGGTTGATCAACACCGTAGTCTAAGTCGGCAATACCTGCAAAATTATAAACATAAGAACTGTCTTTTATTGACGTCTCAAGTTTTTTGGTATCGAGTATATCTCCCCTAACATATTTTAAATTTTTATTAATTAAATTAGGTTTGTTTTTATCGAAAATTTTGACTTTATACTTTTTACTTAATAATTCTTTTGAGACTTCCTGGCCAAGAAAACCAGAACCACCAACCACTGTAACATTTTCCATATTTATTTTGACTAATTTATCTGAGTGTTTATACAATTTTTTATTAGATTATCAAAAAAAATAATTATTATTTAAATTATTGAGTTTATTATTAGTTAAAAAATATTTTATGAAAATAGAAAATAGAAAAATTGGACCAAATCATAAACCACTTGTTATTGTTGAATTAGGAATAAATCATAATGGTAGTTTGAAAAAAGCGAAGCAATTTGTTGATCAAGCAAAACGTTATGGTGCCGAGATAATAAAACATCAAACACATATTCCAGAGGATGAGATGTCTCTAGAGGCAAAAAAAATTATACCATCTCACACAAAAGAAAATATTTTTAAAATCATTAAAAAAACCTCTTTGTCAGAAGAGGACGAATATAAATTGATGCAATATGTGAAGAGTAAAAGAATGATCTTTATAAGCACACCTTTTTCTAGATTGGCTGTTGATAGACTAGTAAAATTTAAAGTCCCTGCTTTTAAAATTGGATCTGGTGAATGTAATAACTACCCTCTAATTGAATATATTGCAAAACATAGAAAACCAATAATTTTAAGTACTGGAATGAATACTATTGAGAGTATTAAACCATCAGTAAAAATTTTTGAAAAATATAAAGTCCCATATGCTTTGTTGCATTGTACAAATATTTATCCAACACCCACTAAACTTATTAGATTACAAGCGATATCAAAATTAAAAAAATCTTTTCCAAATGCAATTTTGGGATTATCAGATCACTCTAAAACAATATTTCCTTGTTTAGGAGCAATTGCTTTAGGTGCGTCAATTGTTGAGAAACACTTTGTAGACAAAAAAAGTAGAATTGGTCCAGATGTTTCAGCATCAATGGATGGAAATGAATTAAGTATGCTTTTAAATGCTTCAAATGAAATTTTTATGGCAAGAGGAAATTTTAAAGGACCAGTTAAAGAAGAAGAATCAACTATAAAATTTGCATTTGCCTCATTAGTAGCAACTAAGAATATTAGCAAAGGTGAAATAATCTCTGAAAATAATATTTTTCCAAAAAGACCAGGAACTGGAGATTTTAAAGCCAAATCTTACTATAAAGTTCTTGGAAAAAGAGCAAAAAATTTTATTAAAGAAAATACATTAATAAAAAAGAAAGATATTTATTGAATTTCCAATATGAAAAAAAAAATTTTGATTGTAACTGAAAGGAGAGCGGATTTTAGTAGATTTAAACCAATATTAAAACTAATCCAGCAAGAAAAATCCTTAAGTTATGATTTGGTTGTTACAGGAATACATTTAGAAAAAAGTTTTGGTTATACTAAAAATGAAATTAAAGATGAAAAATTTAAAATTTTTTCAGAATTTAAAATTTTTGATAAGAATCACTTGATAAAAAATGACGGTGCTTCAATGTCTGAAGCTTTAGGAAAAGCATTTATAAAATTACCTAAAATTATTGAAAGATCAAATCCAGACTTAATTTTATCTGGTTTTGACATAGCTGCAAATTTTGCTTTAACCGTGTGCGGAGCACATATGAATATACCCGTTGCTCATATTCAGGGTGGAGAAGTTTCTGGTACAATAGATGAATCTTTAAGACATGGAATGTCAAAATTTTCTAATTTTCATTTTACTGCAACACAAGAAACAAAAAATAGATTAATAAAAATGGGCGAGAGAAGCCAGAACATATTTGTTGTAGGTTGTCCATCAATTGATGCATTAAAACAAGAAAAAGATGTAACTAGAGATGTAATAATTAAAAAGTTCAAAATTGATATTTCAAAAAGTTATATTTTGGTAATACAACACCCCGTAACTTCAGAATTAGATAAAATTAATTCACAATTCATCGAAACCATAGAGGCTTTAAAAAATATACATATGCAAAAATTGTTCGTATTTCCTAATAATGACGCTGGATCAAGGAAGATAATTAGATTAATTAAAAAATATAAATTTACTTATTGCAAAACTTTAACATTAAAAGGTTATAAAACATTATTAAAGAATTCAAGGGCTCTTGTAGGAAATTCAAGTTCTGGAATTCATGAAGCAGCAACATATAAAATTCCAGTTGTAAATATAGGTACAAGGCAAGAGGGTAGGACAAGAAGTATAAATGTTTTAAATGCAAAATATGATCGTAAAGATATTTTAAAATCAATAAAAAAAGCTTTATCTGAGAATTTTAATAAAAAAATAAAAAATTTAAAAAATCCATATGGTAATGGAAATTCATCTAAAAAAATAATAAATATCATTAAGAAGTTAAAATTAAAGGATTTTAATACACAAAAAAAAATTACTTATTAATTTGTGAAAAAGATTTTACTAATTGGATCAACAGGTTATGTAGGTAAAAAACTAAAATTAAGATTATCCTCAAAATATTCATTAATTTGTCCAAATAGAAAAAATTTATTTGATATAAAAAAAAAAGCAAATTTGGAAAAGTACTTTAATGAAGATATTGATTATGTGATAAATCTTTCAGGCCAAAGAAATACAAAAAAAAATGAAATGATTAATGTTATTGAGATTGGAAATAATAATATACTAAAAATTGCACAAAAAATAAAAAAAAAAGTTACTTTAATATTTGTTTCCACAAGTTTAGTTTATGGATATAGTAAAAAATCTTTAAATGAAAAATCAAAAACAAATCCTTTAAATTCTTATGAAAAAATCAAATTAAAAATGGAAAAAAAATATATTAAGTCTAACAAAAATTACTTGATACTTAGGTTTTGCAATATTTATGGGGGTGGGGATAAGCGTAGTATTATTAGTTTAATTCTTAGATCTATACGAAAGAATAAAAACTTTTATTTTGATAATATAAATACGTATAAAAATTTTATTCATATTACTGATGTTGTTAATATCATAGATGGTTTAATAGAAAAAAAAATTAAAAATAAAATTTTAAATATAGGAAATCAAAATATATTATTTTCAAAATTGTCAAATTTTTTATCTAAATTAATAAATAATTCCACTAAATTTTATAATAAGAATTTAAGTTTAAGGGAAACATGTTCTCAAAAAATAGATAATAAAATAATTAAAAATATAATGCAGGATTATAAATTCAAAAGTTTACAGAATTATTTTAAAGATGAAATTAAAAATTAAAAAATTTTATAAAAATAAAACCATTTTAGTTACAGGGGGTACAGGAACAATTGGATCGGCAATTATTATGGAATTGCTGAATTATAATTGCAAAGTAATAAGAGTGTTAAGTAATGACGAGAACAGTTTATTTGATCTTTCGGAAAAAATAAAAATATTTAAAAATGTTTCAGATGATAATTTTAACAAAAATATGCTTAAATCAAAAATTAGATATTTTTTGGGAGATATAAGAGACTATGAAAGGTGCGAGGAAATTACAAGAGGAGCAGATATTGTTATACACGCGGCTGCAATAAAACATGTAAATATTGCTGAGTATAATCCCTATGAAGTCACAAAGACAAATGTTTTGGGGACAGAAAATATTCTAAGAGCTTCAATTGCAAATAAAGTTTCTAAATTTTTGTTAATAAGCACTGATAAAGTGGTTTCACCTGTAAATATGATGGGAATTTCAAAACTACAATCAGAAAAAATCGCTTTGAATGCAGAGGAAACCAAAGGTAAATCAAAAACAAAAGTTTCTTGTGTGAGATTTGGAAATATCTTGGGATCTAGAGGATCAGTAATACCTAAATTCATAAATTTAATTAATAACAATAAGAAAATTGTAGTAAATCATAAAGATATGGCCAGGTTCGTTATGACTACAAATGATTGCAATAAGATGATTTTAAAAGCCATTTATTTAGCAAAAGGTAAAGAAATTTTTATTCTAAAAAGTATGAAATGTTTCAAAATATTAGATTTGGCAAAAGTGTTAGTAAGTTTTTTTAAAAATAAAAAATCGAAAGTAATACTTAAAAATACTTTTAGTCATGAAAAACTTTACGAAGAATTATTTAGTATCGAAGAAATTGATTTTGTATTTGATGAACATGGTTTTTATGTGATTAGAGATAGAATTAATAAAAATAAATATAGAAATAATAGAATAAAAAAACTTTTATCATCTAGGACAAGTAATTTTAATTTTCAAAAACCAAAAGAAATAATTTCATTATTAAAAAAAAATAATTTAGTTTTTTAAATTAATGAAAAAAAAAATTGTAGCATTAATTCTTGCAAGATCGGGGTCAAAAAGAATTATAAATAAAAATATAAAAAAATTTAAAAATAAACCTTTAATATATTGGACAATAGATATAGCAATAAAATCTAAAAAATTTAATGATGTTATTGTTTCCAGTGATTCAAACAACATTTTAAATATTTCTAAGAAATGTAACAAAAGTGTTTTAATATTAAAAAGACCCAAAAGGTTATCAAATGACATGTCAAGCTCAGAAGATGCAGCATTACATGCAATTAAATGGTATGAAAAAAATTTTTTTAAAATAGACTATCTAAGTTTGTTGCAACCAACTTCGCCTTATAGATCATTAAAAACTATAAATACAGCTATGAATATAATTTCAAATTCAAAGATAAATGCAGTTATATCTGTAAAAAAAATAACATCTAAAAATGGAGAAAATAAAATATTTACTCTAACCAAAAATAATTTTTGTAAAAGACTAAAAAATAACAATTCTCTTAAAAAAACTTTTGCAATTAATGGAGTATTTTATTTATTAAAAAAAAGTTTTTTTCTTAATAAAATGAATTTTTCACCCTCTAGTTTTAAACCAATTATAATTAATTCAAAAAAAGAAAATATTGATATAGATACAAAAAAAGATTGGGAGTATGCAAAAAAATTTAACTAAAAATCATGAAAAATGGATATAACAAAAAAAAAATTTATTAACTTTGATAATATATTTTTTTATTCATATTTAATTATTCTTTTTATTCCAAAAATAGACTTAATAGAAGTGTCTGGCTTTTGGCAGGGAGTTAGATTTGAGGATTTAATTTTACTGGGATATGTATTTTACATTATTTTTAATTATAATGAAAAGATAGTAAAAAATGATTTGGTACAAAAATTTTTACCACTATTATATTATTTTTTAATTATTTTTTTTGGATCTTTTATCGGAAAAATATCTGGTTCAAAAATAGCTTATTTAACTCTATTGAGAGTTTTAGAGTACACATTTTTAATTATCTTTCTTTGTAATTTTAAAATAGATAGAAAACAAATTTTAACAATAATAAAACTCTATGTTTTAATCAATTTCATTTTTGTAATTTTACAAAAATTAAATTTAGCAGGTTCATTTACTTCATTAGGATATTTAGATCCCAACCATCAATTGAGCACTAGAGTAATGGGTCTTTCAGGAGGATCGTGGGAGTTGGGAGTTGTCATGGGATTATGTTATTTCATAGTTGTAAAATTTGAAAGACCGAGTTTTAAAACTATAATTTTTTATTTTTTTCTAGTTTTGTATATAAATCTAGAAGCACAAAGTCGGATAAATTTTATAGGATTTGCTCTTGCAAATATATTTTTTTTGAAAGAATTTGTTGATAGGAGAAAATTCCTTAGTTTAATTTCAGTAATTTTATTTTTATTAATTACAAGTATATTTTTTATAAATTTTTTAAATATTAACTCTTTTCAAAGAATTATAAAAACTAATTATTCACAATCATTAGAAATGCTTAAGTATTTTATATTATTTCTAGAGTTACCTAACAGAGATCTTTTAGATACTTCAGTTTGGTCACTATGGTATAGATTATCATTATGGTTGAAAATAATTCCTAATTATTTCAATAACTTTTTTACCATCTTATTTGGTTCTGGAAATTATATTGTTTACTATGAGTCAGGAATTTTAAGAATACTTTTTACCACAGGCATAGTAGGTTTGCTTTACGTGATTTATATGTCTAGGAACATAGAAATCTATATTTTAGTTTATTTTTTGATAATTGGATTAACGCTAGATATATTTAATAGTTTTAAAATTTTTAATTTAACGATCTTATATTATAGACTTATTTATGAAAATAATAGCTATAGACGCAACTGATATTAATAGTTTAGGTGGTTTATTACACTTAAAACAAATTGCTAAAGTTTTATCAAAAAAAAAAGTTAATTTAATTATATTTTCAAATACATTTATAGGAAAAAATTTAAAACCAAATATAAAGATTAATATTATTAAAAAAAAAATTTTTGATAAAAATTTTTTTTTACGTTATTTATGGAAATTAGTTTTTTTAAAACACCATTTAAAAAAAAAAAATTGCAATATATTAATTTCATTGAATGGAATTTATCATGGGCTTTTTAGGCCCACATTGCTTTTACAACAAAATATCTTACCCTTTGAAAATCATGTAAAAAAAAAGTATGATTTAATATCGAATATAAAATTTTTTTTGCAAAAAAAAGCAATACTTCTATCAATTAAATTCCATAGAAATGTAATATTTACAAGTCATGATTTTAAAAAAAAAATTTTAGATCATTTCAACTACAAAAATACTTTGAAGAAAATTGTTATTTATCATGGTGTATTTAAACAAAAAAAAAAAAAGAAAAAAATAATTTTTCGAAAAAAAATTAGACTTTTGTTTGTTTCAGAGTTTCAAAAATATAAAAATCACGAAAATCTTTTTAAAGCAATTGAAATGGCAAAAAATAAAAATATTTCCTTAACGTGTATGGGAAGATATCAAAAATCGTATTTAGAATATTTAAAATTAAAATATGACTTAAAAAAACTAAATATAAAAATAATCAAAAATAGTACTCACATAAAAACATTAAATATTTATAAAAATTACGATGTTTTAATTTTTCCATCTCTATGCGAGTCTTTTGGTTTACCCGTCCTTGAAGCGGCAGCTAATCAAATCCCAGTGCTTTGTTCTAATTTAAGAGTCTTTAAAGAAATTTATGGTCAAAGTTGTTTTTACTTTGATCCAAATAAATCTAGATCAATTTTAAATGAGATTAATAATTTTTTATTATTAAATAAAAATCAAATTAAAAATAAAATAAACACTTCTTATAAAATTTCAAAAAATTTAAGTTGGAATAGATGTGGAAACCACTATTATGATATTATCCTAAAATCAATTAAATCTTATGAAAAAAAAAATTAGAGTTTTGCTTATTTCTCAATTTTTTTGGCCTGAAAGTTTTCCCATAAATAGTATAGTTAGACAGTTTAAAGAAATAGATTTTGATATAATAACTGCAAAGCCAAATTATCCCCATGGGTTTATATTTAAAAATTACAGAAAATTAGGCTTAATAAAAGAGAAGTTTTACAATCACAATATTTATCATGTTCCAATAATTTCAAGATTGTCTGGCAAATCTATTTTTCTATTTTTAAATTATTTAAGCTTTGTGTTCTCATCAATTATATTTGGTAGCTTATACTTAAAAAAAAAAAATTTTGATGTAGTTTTTGTTTATAATACATCACCAATTACTCAAATTTTAGTCGGCAATTATTTTAAACTTTTTTTTAAAGCAAAATTAATTACTTGGGTCCAGGACATTTGGCCAGAATCTGTTTCTGCTACAAATCATTTAAAAGAAAATTTAATATTTAAATTTTTTCGAAAATTTTGTCATTATTTATACAGACTTAATGATTTATTAATTTTGCAATCTAGAGATTTTATTAAATATTTTAAAAAACACAATATTTACAATAAGAGTGTATACATTCCGAATTCATCTAATTTAATTAAAAAAAAAAAAAATTCTAAAAATCAATTAATCAAAAAATTTAAATATAATTTTGTATATGCTGGAAATATTGGATTAGCTCAAAATTTTGAAAATTTTGAATTATTTTTGAAGAAACTATATAAAAAAAATAAAAATATAAAATTTCATCTGATTGGATCAGGATTATACAAAAATATTTTAATTAAAAAAATTAGAAAAAAAAACGTTTTAAATGTCGAAATTTATCCGTATATAAAAAATAAATTTTTATATAATTATTTAAATGAAGCAGATGTTTTATTTTTATCACTGAAAAATAATTATATATTTAATCTCACTGTACCATCTAAGTTACAAAATTATCTTTTTTGCAGAAAACCTATTCTAGCTTGGGCAGACGGGATAACAAAAAAGATAATAAATGAATCAAAATGTGGAATAGTTGTACAATCTGGAAATATAAATAGCTTAGTAAAGGCTTCTTTAGAATTAGTAAAAAAAAATAAAATAAAAAAATTTAGTAAAAATTCTGAAATCTATTATAAAAAAAACTTTCAGTTAAAAAATATTAAAAATAAGTTACTTCAAAGTTTTATTAATGAAATTTAATTATAAGGTAAAAAAAGTTATTATATTAGGATCAACGGGTATGATGGGTTCTGTTATTTCTAATTTACTTAAAAATGATGAAAGATTTCAAATATTATGTATTTACAAAAACTCAAAAAAAATAAAATTTACTAGTTTAAAAAAAAATCAGAAAAAAAAATTAGATGTAAAAAATTTTTATGAATTAAAAAAGACTATTCAAAAATTTAATCCCCATTATTTAATAAATTGTGTTGGTTTAATAAAACAATTATTTAACAATAAAAATATTAAAGATGCTTATTATTTAAATTCTACTTTACCGTTAAAACTTTCAGCAATTGCAAAAAAAAATAAATTCAAAATTATTCATTTGAGTACAGACTGTGTTTTTAGAGGAACTAAGGGAAATTATTCTGAGACACATAAAGCTGATGCACAAGACATTTATGGAATAAGTAAATTAAAGGGAGAAATAAAATCTAAACATGTTTTAAATATTCGAACTTCAATTATTGGTCATGAAATTAATTCGAGTTACAGCCTTTTAAATTGGTTTTTAATTCAGAAAAAAGTAAAAGGGTTTAAAAATGCTTTTTTTACAGGCCTAACAACACTAGAACTTTCAAATATTATTTTAAATAAAATTATTATGAAAAATGTCTTTCTTAATGGTCTATATCATATTTCTGGGCCAAGAATAAGTAAATTGGATTTATTAAAAATTATAAAAAAAATATACAAAACAAAAACAATAATTAATATTGATAATGATTTTAAAATTGATAGGTCTTTAAATTCAACAAAGTTTAGAAAAAAAATAAATTTAAATATTAAGAATTGGCCAACTATGATACGTGAACTAAAAAAATTTAATGAAAATATTTGAAAATAAAACTTACCTAATAACTGGGGGCACAGGTTCTTTTGGCTCAGCCATGGTTCGTAATTTATTAAAAAAGAAAAATATTAAAGAAATCAGAGTTTTTAGTAGAGATGAAAATAAACAAGAAAAATTAAGATTAGAACTAAACTCAAAAAAAATAAAATTTTTCATAGGAGACATAAGAAATTTTAGTTCAATAAATAAAGCAATTGAGGGTGTTGACTATGTTTTTCATGCTGCAGCTTTAAAACAAGTTCCATCATGTGAATTTTATCCAATGGAAGCTGTACAAACAAATATTATGGGCACTAGAAATGTAATTGAAGCTTGTAAATACAATAAAATCAAGAAGGCTGTTTTTTTGAGTACTGATAAATCTGTTTATCCAGTTAATGCAATGGGTATGACAAAAGCTTTAATGGAAAAAGTTGTACTTTCATATGCACAGGATAAAAATGTTAACTTTTGTATTACTAGATATGGTAATGTTATGGGTTCTAGAGGGTCTGTAATACCTTTGTTTATTAATCAAATAAAAAATAATCAAAAATTAACTATTACAAGTTTAAAAATGAGCAGATTCTTAATGTCTTTAACAGATACAGTAAACTTAGTTTATCAAGCGTTAATGAATGGCAAAAATGGAGATATTTTTGTTCAAAAGTCACCTTCTGCTACAATTGAAACAGTTGTTAAATCATTGTTGAAAATTTTCAAAAAAAATAATGCTTTTAAAAATATTGGAGTAAGACACGGGGAAAGATTATATGAAATATTAATATCAAAAGAGGAGATGTTAAGAACTGTAAAGAAAAATAAATATTTTGTAATAAAACCAGATATTCATGAACAGAACTTTGAAAAATTTTTTACAAAAGGTCAAAAAAATATTGGCTCTATAAAAGAATACAATTCTTTAAATACAAAACAACTAAGTTTGAGCGAAACCATCATTTTACTAAAAAAACAGATAAGGGATGAAGAAAATAAATTCTAAGCTGAAAATAATAACACTCTTTGGAACAAGACCCGAAATAATCAGACTTTCTAGAATAATTAATAAATTTGATTATTTTTTTCAGAACATATTAGTTAATACTAATCAAAATTTTAGTTATGAGCTTAATGAAATTTTTTTTAAGGATTTAAATATAAGAAAGCCAAACTATTCTTTTAAAAAAAATAGTTCATCTGTAATTGAAAAAATATCAGATATGCTTAAAGAATTCGACACAATATGTAAGAAAGAAAAGCCCGATGCTTGCTTGTTGTTAGGAGATACCAACACCTCATTGTTATCATATGTTTGTAAAAGATTAAAAATACCGATATTTCATATAGAGGCTGGAAATAGAAGTTATGATTTGAGAGTGCCAGAAGAAGTTAATAGAAAGATAGTAGATCATTTATCTGATGTAAATTTAACTTATAGTCAAATTTCAAAGAATAACCTCATAAACGAAAATATTGATCCAGATAAGGTTATTTGCATAGGAAGTCCCTTAAAAGAGGTTTTTGATTTTTATAAAAAGAAAATATCAAAATCTAGGATACTTGATATTTTAAAAGTTAAAAAATTTAGATACTTTCTTGTTTCATTTCATAGAGAAGAAAATCTTGATAATGAACATAACTTGAGAGATTTTTTTAATCTTCTAAATTACTTAAAATTAGAATTTAAGTTGCCAATAATTGTATCAACACATTTTAGATTAAATAAAAAACTTCAAAATCAAATAAAAAAATATAGTTTAAAAGATATCATTTTCATGAAACCATTTTCATACACTGATTATTGCAATCTCCAAATAAACTCAAAATTGGTTTTTTCTGATAGTGGATCTTTAACTGAAGAGACATCGATAATGAATTTAAAATCAATTAACATTAGAGACTCTCAAGAAAGACATGAAGGGTTTGAGGAAGGAATAGTACCTCTCACAGGACTGAATCTTAGGTTAATAAAAAATGCTATTGATTATATTTTAATAAATAAAAATAAAAAAAAACCAGTTAGTGATTATGAAAAAGGTGAAAATATTTCATCTAAATTAGTTACAATTGTCATTAGTTTTGTTGATCAAATAAATAAAAAGAGTTGGTTTAAAAAATAGTTTCTTTTGAAGTAAATAACGATTAATAAATACCTAAAACATTGTCAATTTTTAAATTAACAAATGAGCATTATACAGTTTTATTTTATTTTAATATTAATAATTTTTAATTTAATAAACTTATTTTTAATTAAGTTTATATCAAGAAAATATTGTTTATATGATGAGCCAAATTACAGAAAACAACATACTAAACCTACATCTTATATAGGGGGTATATTATTTTTTCTGAGTAATTTTTTTTATCTTGCTTATTTTAAAACATATATATTTGAGAGCCATTTTTTAATTTATAATTTTTCACACTTATATTCACTTATGTTTGTATCATCTTTGATTTTTTTTGTTGGTTTGATGGATGATAAGATTGATTTGAATCCATTAAAAAAAACAATTATTTTTATGATTTTCATATCATCTGCCGTTTTAATTGATAGCGAAATGGTTATTTCAAAACTTAATTTTGAAATTATAAACAAATCTTTAAATTTAAAAGGATTTTCAGTTATGTTTACTATTTTATGTATCTATATTTTTATAAATTCTTGCAATATGTATGATGGTGCAGATTTACAGTTAGGCTTATATTTTTTTATTGTTATACTTTATTTAATTTTTAAAAGTGGTTATGTAAATATTTTCATTCCGATAATTGTACCATTATTAATTTTTTTGATTGCGAATTTTAAAAAATTTTGTTTCCTTGGTAACAATGGTTCTCATTTTTTAGGTTATTTAATCGCTGTATTTGTTATTAAATTTTATAATATTGGTATATTGCTATATGTAGAACAAGTAATGCTATTAATGTTGGTGCCCGGTTTAGATTTGGTAAGACTTTTTTTTAGCAGATTGATAAATAATAGAAAATTTTTTGAACCAGATTTAAATCATATTCATCATTTACTGAGTAAAAATAGATCAAAATTTTCAGTGCAATTAGTAATTTTAATAATGAGTATTGTTCCTATTATTATAGGAGAGTTGACCGGATCTTATTTGGTTGGGATAATTTTTGGAATTTTAGGCTATTATTTAATTATTTTTAAAAGAGTATTAATTTAATTTTTTCTACCAGTCATTTGTAAAAATATTAAAAAAAGTCCAGAAATTAGTCCACTTAAAATTATCAAAATATAATTAATTTTTGTATCAGTTTTACTTATTATTATATCATCTTCTGCTAATGAAATTTTATTCATTAGATCCACAAATAAATTTTTGGTAAAAACAATTTCTGAAACAGCCGATTTATACCGAGCTTGAATTTCTAGGTTAGTATCTTCAGCGCTTAAAACAAAATTTAATAAATCTTGTTTGGAAATTATTATTTCATCTATAATTTTTACAATATAAATTCTATAATTTTCCAATGCATCTGAGATAGCTAAATACATTTTATTCTTTATCTCATTTAAATCCGCATCACTTTTAATTTTTCCTGAAACTTTACAATTTAAAAAGGCAGAGTCTTTTTTACATTTCATTAATAAATTTTTTAATTTATTTTCTTCGTTGTACCTTTTATTTGCCTCGTAACTTATCCATTCAACGGCTAATTGTGGCGAAGATTTAAAATTGTATTTTGATAATGTTAAGGTGGATAGACTTTGAAGATTCTTTGAGAAACTTAATTCATAATTGTTATTTTTATAAAACTTGTACCCCACACTAATAACTAGAAATAAAACAATCATTAAAATAATCACATAAAATTTTTTTTTTATTTCTTCAAGATAATCTAGTAATGAAATATACATGTTTTTAATAATACTTATAATTAAATATAGACATATTAAAAATGAGATATTCTAATTTAACAAATAAATCAAATGTATTTTTGAAGAGATTAACCCATTCATCAAGACACATAAAATGCTCAAAATTTGTAGATAGTTTTAATTATAATAATTTTTTAGATTTTGGGTCAGGTGATGGACAGCTTTTTGAGTATCTGAAAACAAAAAAAAATAAAAATTATTATGCATATGAACCATACAAACAAATGTATAAGCAATTATTAAAAAATCATAAAATAACTAAAAATATAAAATTAATTAAAAATGATTATTTATTAGCTAGTTTTGTTTTTAGAAATTGTATCATAAAGCCTATTGTATGAATAAAATTAAAAAAAAAAGAAAAAATAATCTATTATTCTCTGTTATACTCACTACTTATAACTCACAAATATTTATCAAATCAGCATTAAAGAACCTTAGCAATCAAAGTTTTAAAAATTTCGAAGTTATAATAATTGATGATGGTTCTTCAGATAATACCTTAAGTATTGCAAGAAAATATAAAAAAAAAAAAAAAATTAATTTAAAAATATTTAGTTTAAGCCATTTAGGATCACCTGCTAGATCAAGAAATATAGGTATAAACAAGTCAAAAGGTAAATATTTATGTTTTTTTGATTGCGATGATTTATTTTATAAAATGAAATTGAATACTTTATACAAGTTAATTAAGAAAAATAACTCTGATGTTTTTTATCACAATGTTTATTTAAATCATAAAAATAAAAATTTAAAATTAAAAATAATTGACTCAAAAAATTCTTTTAAAGACCTCTTTTTTACAGGTAATAAAATTATTTTGTCTTCGAGTTGTGTTAAAAAATTATTTTTAGCTAAAAACAAAATTAAATTTAATGAGAAAAAAATATTTGTATCAGTTGAAGACTATGACTTTTGGCTGCATATTGCAAGAAATAATGGTAAATTTTTTCTTATAAAAAAAATTTTAGGATCAAATAATTTAAATGCTAACAGTATTTCAAAAAATAGAACTCATCATTTTTTGGCAACTTTTAGTGTTATAAAAAAATACGAAAAATATTTTAAAAATATGAAAGTTAAAATTATTTTAAGAAAGATAAGAATACTTATCAGTTTTTTAAAAATTTCTTTACTTGAAAAAAATTATAATTTTTTTTTATTTATAATTAAACTTCCTTTTAAAATAAGATGGTACAACCAATGAGATTTTTTGACATAAATTTATTTAATAAAAAAAATTTTATTTTTACTCTTTTTTGTCTTTATCCGTGTTTATTAATTTCTGGACCATTTTTACCGGATTTTGTAGGTATAATTTTTTCATTTTATTTTATATATGAAAAATACTCACAAAAAAATTATCAATTTTTTAAAAATATTTATTTTATAATATTTTGTTCATTCAGTATTTACATTTTGTTAAATTCTATATTTATTGGGAATAATTTTGTATCAATTAAAGCTGCACTTTTTTATTTTAGGTTTGGAATTTTTACCTTGGCAGTTGTGTTTATCCTTGAAGAGAATCAATATAGATTAAATTATTTTTTTAATAGCCTCTGTTTAGTTATCATTGGTCTATTCATTGACGGTATTTTTCAAAAGATTTATGGAGTCAATCTATTTGGGATACAGATGTATCACTCCATAAGAGTAAGTTCGTTTTTTGGTGAAGAATTAATTTTAGGATCATTTTTGATTAAATTATTACCAATTACACTAGCTTTTTTATATTTTTTAAGTATTAAAAAAAAAAATACAATTTTAATTATTTTAATTTTTTTAAGTTTGATATTAATTTTAATTAGTGCAGAAAAAACCGCTTTTTTTATGGCTATTATATTTTTACTTTTTTTTCTTTTTAAACTTAATTTTAAAAGTAGATATAAAATTTTATCACTTTTAATTTTTTCAACATTAATTAGTTTAATAATTTTATTTAATCAACCAATACAAAAAAGAATAATTCACCAATTAATTTCTAACTCTGGAGGTGGAAAGTACATTTATAGTGCAGTTCACGATAGTCATTATAAAACTGCATATAATATGTTCATAAATAAGCCTTTATTAGGACATGGCCCCAAAATGTTTAGGTTTAAGTGCTCAGATGCTAGATATACTGTAAACCAGTTTTCATGCTCCACGCATCCACATAACTATGTTCTTCAAATTCTATCTGAAACAGGGCTTATTGGATTTATATTTTGGTTAGTATTCTACTTAACAATACTGATTATATTTTCTAAACTTTTATTTTTTGAAAAACGATCAAGTGATGTTTCATTTTCGCTCTATCTTATGTCGTCTTCACTATTAATAACCTTCCTACCTTTTGCTCCATCAGGTAATATATTTAATAATTGGACATCATGCATAAATTCATTATCAATTGGGACTATGCTATATTTTCTTTCACAAAAAAATAAAACGTAAATTTTTTTTTCCATAAATTAATAAAAAGATTCTTCTTGAGGATTTTTTATTTTTTCAATTTCGTAAGTAACCATTTTTTTAACTAGATTTTTTAAATTTGTTTTGGGTTTCCACTTTAAGACTCTTTTAATTTTTGAAATATCTGCTTTCAAATAATGTAGCTCTTGATCTCTGAATAAATTACGATTTATTACCATTAATTTTTTTTTAGTTTGTTTATCATAGCAGAATTTATTGGATCCATTGTTTTTAAAGATAGGATTAAATCCAACTTCAGCACAAGCGATTTTAAAAAAATCAATAATTGATGTAGTAGATCCTGTTCCAACAACAAAATCATCAGCTTTTTTATAATTAACAATTTTGAAAATAGCATCCATATAATCTTCAACGTAACCCCAATCTCTAAAAGAATATAAGTTACCAAGATGCACAGGTTTGCCATTTTTTAATTTAATTTTGACTAAATTTGAAATAATCTTTTTTGTGACAAATTCTGGTCCTCTTAAAGGACTTTCATGATTAAATAGTATCCCAGAGCTTGCAAATATTCCAAAACTTTTACGATAAATTCTGACCAAATCATGAGCGCTTACTTTCGAAATTGCATACGGGCTAACAGGATTAAATTCAGTATTTTCATTTTGAAATTTTTTATTTGAGTTACCGTACATTTCAGATGAAGAAGCTTGATAAAATTTAGTTTTTTTTGAAAAATTTTTTATCGTTTCTAAAATATTATACACTGCTTTTGTATTTATTTCATAAGTTGTAAATTTGTTATCAAAAGAATAATCAACAAAACTTTGAGCCGCAAAATTAAAAATAATGTTTGGTTTTATTTTTTTAATTATTTTAGTAATATTTTCATATTCTGTAATATCTCCATAAATAATATTTATTTTTTCGAATATTTTTAAATATTTTAATCTTTGAAATTTATAATTTGATGTTCTTCTTGAAAGTCCATAAACATGAAATTTTTTACGTAGTAAAAATTTCGCCAGGTAAGATCCGTCTTGTCCATTTATGCCAGTTATTAGAGCAGTTTTTTTTTTCATGAATATATATTATTGATATTTTAAAGTCTTAAAACTAAATTATACTTCTTTTATAAGTTTGATTAAATTTTGTATCATCTTTTTTATTACAAATTGGTTATTTCCAATTTATAGCCCATTGTTGTGA
>MDTB01022781.1_pt1 | contig 23344 bp, 20 predicted proteins | sample 811161 | NCBI WGS metagenome assembly MDTB01 (sample SAMN05326650, study PRJNA326480) | marine metagenome | isolation source: seawater | place: Mediterranean Sea | collected 2009
TCCTTGTGCGCCTCGATACCGGGATGAGGTATCAGATGGGGATGGCGAGGATGAGACCTCGCTGCCCGCATCGCCATCAATCCTTGCGGTCGCGGAGACGGCCTCGCCCGACAGCGTGGCGATCATCTGCTCGACCGGACCACCCGGCACAAACTGTACGACGATAAAGTTGATGATCATGATGCCGAACAGCGTCGGCACTACGAGCAGGAGACGTCTCGCTAAATAGGCTGACATCGACAGGCCTTGGGGGAGTAAGCAGGCATCGCGAGTCTATTCTTCCGACTTCAGCTTGCCCTTGAGTTTTACTGCTTTGTCACTATCGATCCACCAGGCGGCTCGTTGGTAGCCCTGCGGTGGTGTGACTTCGGGGATACCGAACTTGTCCCAGTAGGCGACGCGATCATAGGACACGTGCCAATGTGGTATCACCCAGTGGCCCCACTGCAGCACACGATCCAGTGCCTTGGTCGACGCGATCAGTTCATTTCGATTCGGTGCTGCAATCACGTGTTCGATCAACGTATCGATCGCAGGATCACTGATGCCGATGTAGTTTCCCGCGCCCTCAAGCGTCGCACTTTTCGAACTCCAGAAATTGCGCTGTTCATTTCCCGGTGACTGCGACTGCCTGAACGTGTTGACGATCACGTCAAAGTCGTAGGTGTCCAGTCGACGTCGGTACTGGGAGGTGTCCACCGTTCGTACTGACATCTCTATGCCAAGCTTCTCCAGGTTCTTCCCAAACGGGAGAACAATGCGCTCCCAGGTTGGCGTGCTCAGCATCATCTCGAAGGCAAAAGGTGTACCTGTCTCCTCGTTGACCAGTTTTCCGGACTCCACAACCCAACCGGCTTCCTTCAGCAACCTCGCGGCGGTGCGGTAGTTCATGCGCATGGCCCTGGGACCGCCACCAGTGGGGGGCTTATAGGTACCTGTGAACACCTCGGCAGGGATCTGCGCTTTGATTGGTGTCAGATATTTCAATTCGTCTGCAGAAGGGAGACCTGTTGCTGCCAGTTCCGAGTTCGAGAAATAGCTGGCCGATCGTTCGTACTGCCCATAGAACAGGTTTTGATTCGACCACTCGAAATCGAACGCATAGGCCAGTGCTTTCCTCACCTTGATATCTTTGAACAGATCGCGACGTGTATTGAAGACAAACCCCTGCAAGCCTGTTGGACGGCTATTCTCGAAACGGCGTTTGATCATGTCGCCATCGCGGACCGCTGGGATGTCGTAACCGGTAGCCCAATCCTTGGACGCCGATTCGTGTCGGAAGTCATATTCACCCGCCTTGAAGGCCTCAAGTGCAATGTCATTGTCGCGATAGTAGTCGGATCGAATTTCGTCGATATTGTTGAAGCCCTTCTGTGTTGGCGTGTTTTTACCCCAGTAGTTGTCGACACTTTCCATGGTGATGGAACGACCGGCTTCAAAGGACTTCACACGGTAGGGTCCTGAACCAAGTGGTGGCTCCAGGGTGGTCTTGTTGAATTCTCGCGATGCCCAGTAGTGTTCCGGCAACACGGGCAGCTGACAGACGATCAACGGTAGCTCACGATTCTCACCCGGTTTGAAATTGAACCGTACGATGTTGTCGCCCATGTCAATTGCTTCGCTGATGTTGCTGTAATAAAAGCGAAAGAAGGGCGCCCCTTCTGCCAAAAGTTTGTTGAACGTCCAGATGACATCACTCACGGTCACCGGTTTGCCGTCGTGCCAACGAGCCGAGGTGTGCAACTTGAATGCCACCCAGGATCGATCCTCCGGCATGTAGATCTCCTCAGCCATTTCGCCGTACATGGTGAACGCTTCGTCGGCTGCTTGCGTACAGAGGGAGTTATAGATGCTCCCCACGTCAGCTGCCGGTGAACCTTTGGCGATAAAGCTATTGAACGAATCAAAGGTGCCGATGCGATGGGTCCGTAGCGTCCCACCGCTGGGCGCCTCTGGATTGACGTAGTCAAAGTGTTTGAAATTGGCGTCATACTTGACGGCGCCGTGCATGGCGATCGCATAGGTTCCCTGGACCCCGTCCACCTGCCCCGCGAGTGCGGGTTGTGCAGGCAGCGTGATGGCACCACAGATCAGCATCAAAAGAAGTCGGATTTTCACTGCATTTACTCTTGGTCGGACATGGTTACTGTGATTCGGAATTCTGAAAAGGTTCATTCTGCAACACTTTATCTGTTGCAGCGAATGGGTAGAGCGGCCGATGGACAAATTTCGCCTTGAGCTGATCAACAGGACTTCACGGGACAATGTCGACGAAATAAAGGGACGCGGTTTCGTCGATCTACAGATTATGTATCGGCTAACATCTCCGGAGTGCCTTTTTTGGGTAGCCCGATGATCGATTTGCCCAGGTCAGTCTCAGATTGAGATCAATCACCGGTTTGGAGCAGCGTCCGGCGTTGTTGGACGCTTGGAGGCGCTTGAATTGCCGTTGGTAACGTCGCCACGCCTCCACGCGTGTATTGTGGTCGCCATTCTATTTCAGATAGATGGCATCGAGGAACTCCATCATGCGATCGCAGAAGCTGAGACTGACTGGCGTGATCTGCTGGTGGCGGTGGGGCTTGCCAACAGCGACTGGCCGACGGTAATCACAGCGCAAGGGATCAATATTGATAACTGGCCGGGGCCATGATAACGCCTTGACAGGCCCTGTCAGGCGGCGGAAGAGCAACGTGCGCTCGAAGGACGCATCCTCGCCTGCGGAAAGGACTTTAGTCCACCTTCACTTGGCATCTTGCTAAAGACATCAACCTTCTTTCAGTCCGATTCAGCAGGCGGCGGAATCAAGAAAGGAGGTCACGTGACACGATCACTTCCCGATAAGCCCAAGCTCAAACATGAGGCAAAGCGCATCCTGAGCGCTGTGAAAACAGGAGCCGCGGACGAATTCGCACTGCTGCGACTCGTCGAGAAACATACAGAGTCGACCGAAAAGAAAATTCAGCTTTCGGTCACATTGCTTGATGTTCAGCTCGCCCTGGCGCGGGACTATGGCTACTCAGGCTGGCCGTAAATGAAAGCCTACGTTGAATCGCGAACGCCGGTACTGCAACCGCTGAGACCGTCGTTCAAGGTTGGTGACTGCGAGGCCGCGGCTCGCCAATACGTGGGCTGGCTTGGGTTCAACCTGGACTGGGACTGGCGGGAAGCACCAGGACAACCAACGATTGCTTCATTGTCACGAGACGGTGTGTCTTTTTTCATCAGCGATGACCCGCGAGTGAGCCATGGCCCGTCTTCGATCCATCCGAGTGTCAGGCATCTGGATGCGCTGGTGGATGAGTGGAATGCGAACCGTCCCGGTTCGGTCAAGGTGCGGATTGCGCCACCCTGCGAGTTTCCCGATGTCCCTATCACCGATGACTGGGGCAACGTGTTTGTCTTTGAAGGTCAGAATGAGCAGGAGGAACGACAACGCCGTGACGCCATTCGGCCGAAGATGAGGCAGTACATCCAGGAATAACTTGAAGCAGGTCGAGGGTTTCCAACACTCGAGGAAGTCCGGGAGGTTGTTGGCCCACCTCTTGGTACCGCAATTGAGACCCTGAACGAGTTTGAGGGTTATGGTGAGGCGTATGACGCTCGTCAGAATCGCGACAACGAGAGCGGCTAACCAAAAATAAAGGCCAGGTTTCTAACGTACGCGAGTAGAGAGGGTGACTTGGCATGCTGGCAACCACGGCGCACAATGTTGACACAAAAGGATCAGCGGGGGGCTGATTGATATGTCTGTCACGATCACACTGATTGATGCGACGCTGGGCGCCGTTGTCACGGACGTGTCCCTGAAGCAACTGGATGACCCGACATGGGGCGAGATCCACACTGCGTTCCTGGAGTACGGGGTACTTGTGTTTCCGGGACAACATCTGAGCGACGACGAGCAAGGTGAGTTTGCCCTGCACTTTGGGGCCATTGAGAAACTCGGGCCCAGACAGAAAAAGGGCGTAGCGCCGATCTCCAATCAGAAAGCGGATGGCAGCGTGGTCCGTCCCGATGAAGAAGGCTACAAACTGTTGCGTGGTAACGAGGGTTGGCACACAGACAGTACCTATATGCCGCTGGCGTCCAAGGCGGCGATGTTGTCTGCACTGGTGGTGCCACCTGAGGGTGGGGAGACCGGCTTCGCCGATATGCGGGCGGCCTATGATGAGCTGGACGATACTTTGAAGGAAAAGCTGGAACCTCTGTCGGCCTATCACTCGCTGTATTACTCTCAGGAGAAAGCCGGTTACCAGCACAACACCGATCATCTGTATGGGTTTCATGACAAGGGTGCACCGCTGCGACACGTCATCAAAACCCATCCGGAAACAGGGCGGAAGTCACTCTATACCGGGCGCCATGCGTACGGTATCCCAGGTATGGATCCTGCTGAGTCTGATGCGCTGCTCTCGACGTTACTGGAAGAAGCCTGCCAACCCCCGCGTGTGTATCGTCACGCCTGGGAAGTTGGTGACCTCGTGGTCTGGGACAATCGCTGTGTGATGCACTGTGCCTGCTCGTACGACACCCAATACCCACGGGTGCTCCGGGGTTCTCGTATTGCGGGTGAGGTCGCCACCGAACTGGCGCCAACGTTTGAAGACGAACGAGCGGCGGCATTTCATCCGACAACCTCCAACGCGTCGCGGTTGGCCCGGTAATAGAGGAAGGGTGTGAAGAGAGGAAGGGTGTGAAGAGAGGAAGCTCATAGACAATGGCCAGTTTTGAGGCATTGTTTGATGCAGCCACAGATAAACTCCAGCTGCTGACCCGGGACGAAGCCCGACACTTTGTCGAGAAGGGGTACGCTTGGTTTCAACCCTGAAGTCGCCGAACGGATGTGTCGAGACGCCGGTTATACACGATTCAAGGAACGCGATTTTCGTGAACCTGCGAACCTTTATTATGAAGTGCGGCCTTAGTTACTGCCCTCACTGAAAAGGAGTCAATAATGAGACCTGGTATCTGGATTGGGCATGTGGATCTCAATACCCGCGATCTTGCTGCAAGCACAGAATTCATGGAGACGATGGGCCTTCGGCTCTGTTTTAAGTTTGATGAGATCTCGATTTTTGAGCTTCGCGGCGGTACGCATCTGATCCTGCAGAAGGGTGAACCGGGCGATGCCGAGTTTGACTTCATGGTTGAAGACATTGATGTGAGTTATGCGGAGTTCAAAGACAAGGAAGCGAACGTGTCGGAATTGTCGCGTGGCAAGATTCACGATTCATTTGAGGTGACTGAACCGGGTGGAAACGTGATCAAGGTCAACTCAACGCACGTTGAGGATCACTCGGAGGTCTGAGGCTCTTGTCATCCTGGGGGAGTTGTGACGCGCGTTCAGTCATCCCGGCACAAACAACAATCGCCCCAGCGTCTCCCGATTCGCGAGCTTCTTCAATGTCTGCGGGAGTTCATTCAACCCCGCCTGTTCAGTAATGATCGGCGTCACCTTGCCACTTGCGATCTGTTCGTGCAGATCCTGATAGCACGTTCGCAACAACGCATTATCACGACCGCGATAGCCGCCCATGTGCACCCCGACGATATCGTAGTTTTTGACCAGTGCGTGATTGGCCGGGGCACTCGGAATTGTGCCACTGGCAAAACCCACGACCAGTAGTCGTCCTTCCCACGCCACTAGGCGGCGCGCAATGTCGAAGTACTCGCCTCCCACGGGATCGTAGACGACATCGACGCCTCGTCCATCGGTCAAGTCCATGACCCGCGCGTACAGATCCTCATCCCGGTAATCGATGACCTCGTCGGCACCCAGTTCGCGGCAGAACGCGGTCTTCTCCGATCCACCCGCGGCGGCGATCACTCGGCAACCGTGCGCTTTGGCCATCTGTACCGCAGAAGACCCGACGCCACCAGCAGCGGCCAGTACGAGCAAGGTTTCTCCCGGCTGTAATCGACCGCGATGGTATAGCGCGAACCAAGAGGTCGCGTGGGTGATGTGAATTCCAGAGGCGGCTTCGAGCGGTACATCCTCCGGGACCTTATAGGTGAACTCGGCCTCGAGAATGGACTCTTGCGCATAACCACCGTACACATCGAGCGTATGACCGACGACGCGATCACCCGTTTTGAAATCCGTTCCGTCACCGGCGGCAATCACGACGCCACCCGCTGTCATGCCCGGTGTGAATGGAGGATCGAGCCTCACCTGATAACCACCCTGGCATTGCAGAATGTCGGCAAAGTTCACATCGGTCGCTTCGACCCGGATATGGACCGTGCCAGGTCCAGGGCGTGGAGCCGGAATCTCTGCTAGCGTCAGTTTGTCCCAGGGATCGCCTAATTCATTCATTTGCCAAGCGAGCATGCCGTGTCTCCAATGCTTACAAGGCCGCCATCATAGTGAAATCCTGCGGCGTACGCATCGCGGTTTCGTTCGCGCTTCGAATGGTTCACACTGCCTTCTGTCTTTGAAAGAGGGGTTTGTCATGGGCTGGTCCGTCAATCGTCCGACAGGACTCACCTACCATCGCCCTGGTTTATCCACCAAGGGCTATACACTGTTTACGCCCCACGGCGATCAGAAAACCTACCTAATTGATATGGATGGTCAGGTCGTCCACACATGGACGTTCGAGCACATTCGCCCCGGGTATGGGCGCCTGCTGAAGAATGGTCATCTGCTCATGACGGGTAGCGATGTCAACATGAAGTTCCCGGAACCACCGGAACAGGGTAAGGCACCGCCGCCCTTTGAGGAACGGGTCAAGATGCTGGGGGGCTATCACACGACATTGTTGGAGGTGGACTGGGATGGCAACAAGATCGCTGAATACGACAACCGATTTCAGCACCACGACTTTTATCGACGTGAAAATGGCAACACGCTTGTGCCAATCTGGGTGGAACTGTCAGCTGAGATGACGAAGAAGGTTCGTGGCGGCTACAAGGAGTATCGCGAACGCCTCCCCAATCTGATCGGAGACGAGATTATTGAGGTGAATGCGGACTTTGAAGAAGTCGATCGTATTCGCATCTGGGAACTGCTGGACCCGATCAAAGATCCCATTTCGAGGGACGTCAAGCGATGGGAGTGGACCCACGTGAATGGCATTGACGTCAACGAGAAGGGGGACATCGTGTTCTCCGCACGACACAGCGATCGCGTTGCTATCATCGATGCAGAGACGCGAGATATCCGATGGAAATACACCAAGACCCACGGTCAACACAATCCGACCTGGGTTCGGGATGGCAACATCCAGATCTTCGACAATGGCCATGGCGGGTCACGTGTTATCGAGGTTAACCCGGAGCATGACGAGGTCGTCTGGGAGTTCCATGGCAGTCCGCATCCCCAGTTTTTCAGTGGCCATATCTCCGGAGCGTCCCGTATGCTAGGCGGCAGTGTATTGGTGTGTGAAGGCACCAGTGGTCGTCTGTTTGAGGTGACGCGCAACAAGGAGGTTGTCTGGGAGTGGATCAATCCGTTTGTGAACATGATCCGGGGAAACCCGACAACCAGTATCTATCGTGCCCACCGGTATGCACTGGATCATCCTGCGATCGTCGGGCACGATCTGAATCCCGAACGCTACGGCAATCTGAATCGTCTGAACAATCTCGACAAGCCATCTGCCTGATCGAGCACACGAGAGACACGCTGAGGTATCAACATGCAAGACAAAGTCAAGAGCACCACCGTTGCCACGGCCGCTATTCATCCGCTGGATCCACTGTCAGTCTCTGAAATAGAGACTGCAGTCGCGCTGGCGCGCGAAGAGGGTGGCCTCAACACACCTTATTTCTCATCCGTGGGATTGCTGGAGCCGGATAAATCGGATGTCAAAGCCCATCGGGACGGCGACAAGGCGGTTCGAGTGGTTCAGCTACTGGGTGTCGACGAAACAAGAGATGGTGGTTTTCAAGCGGACGTCGATCTGGAAACCAACATGGTTGATGTTCAACGAGTACCGCTGGGCAGTCAGGTGCCCTACAACTACTCGGACTTTGGGCTTGCGATTCATCTGACGAAGACAAACCCGGAATGGCTCGCTGCTGTTCGAGCCCGCGGCGTAGCTGCAGACACCGACGAGGATCTGAAGAAGATCCAGATTGATCCGTGGCCAGGCGGTGGCTACCCCCACGCGGACGTACCGAAAGGGCATCGGGCGCTGCGCTGTATCGCGTTCGTACGAGAAGACGCCACGGACAATGGGTACGCCCATCCCATTGACGGTCTGATCAGTCATGTGGACGTCACCGACCGGAAAGTGGTGTGCGTTGAGGACTTTGGCGAACGCCCCGTGCCCCAGGAGCCCGGACGTTTTGATGGTCCGAACCTGCCTGACGCGCGGTCCGGTCTGCAGCCACTTGCGATTGAGCAACCCGAGGGCACCAGCTTTGACGTGGATGGCTATCGCGTGCAGTGGCAGGGATATGATTTTCGTGTCGGGATCCATCCCGTGCATGGGTTGGTGTTACATCAGTTGTCACTGAATGAGCGCCCGATTCTTTATCGTGCGGCATTGTCTGACATGGTGGTGCCCTACGGGGACGATGATCCCATGCACAGTTGGAAGCACGTCCTGGATGCCAGTGAAATCTGTCTGGGCAATTGCCTCAACTCACTGAAACTTGGTTGTGACTGTCTGGGTGAGATTCACTACTTTGATATCAACCTGATTACACACGAAGGCAAGGCGCGCACCGTTGAACATGCGATCTGTATGCATGAAGAAGATTACGGTATCCAGTGGAAACATTTTGATGCGCAATCGCGTACCGGTGAGGTGCGCCGTTCAAGACGACTGGTGATCAGTTCGATCTTCACCATCGGTAATTATGACTATGGCTTTTTCTGGTATCTGTATCTTGATGGCACCATCCAGATGGAGGTCAAACTCACTGGTATTGTTGGCGTGACCTCCAAGACCGGCGAGGTCAATTCTGGGCAGTCACCACAGATAGCAGAAAACCTGACGTCACCGGTTCATCAGCACCTGTTCTGTTTCCGGCTGGACTGGGAACTGGATGGTGGAGCTAATCAGCTGTTCGAGAATAACATCGAGGTGCTGCCTGTCAGCGACAATAATCCCCACGGGACCCAGTTCCAGAACGTTTCGACACATCTCACCACCGAATCGGCTGCGAAACGTGAGGTTGCCCCCCAGGTCAGTCGATCCTGGAAGGTCGTTAACCCGGAATCCAGGAACGGACTCGGTATTCCGGTCGCATACAAATTGTTGCCCCAGAGCGTACCGACCATCTTCGCCAGTGCAGACTCGCCGACGTCGAAGCGTGCAGAGTTTGCTCGCCACAATCTCTGGGCGACGCCCTATGAGAAAGAGGAGATTGCTGCGTCAGGTACCAATACCGTCATGCATGAGGGTGGTGGGCTGCCCGATTACACCGCCAATGATCGCGACATCAGGTGTTGTGATCTCGTGATGTGGCATACGATTGGCGTGACCCATGTGCCGCGCCCGGAAGACTGGCCCGTGATGCCGGTGGAATATTGTGGATTCCATCTGATTCCTCTGGGGTTTTTCGACCGGAATACGACACTGGATCTGCCAGGGCATTGCGACTGATGCATGTCGTCATCCCGAGGAACGGAGTGACGTCAGGACCTCCTGCTAGCAGCTTGTGCAGTACCTATGCGGTAATTGCGACAACGTGCGTCCCATAGCTGTAGACCCTCACGCTGCGCTCGGGGCGACACACACTTGTCATCCTCCGGTCACGAAGTGACCGTGAGGATCTCGGGCTGTCCGTGTGCTGCGATCGTTAAACTGCAGTAGATTCCTTCACCTTCCGCTCGAAGTGACAGTGATCACCCCTGATATACAGAAATCTCCACCCCATCCTCGCGGTCCGTGTATTCAATATGTGACTTGTGATACTCGGTATCGTAGTGGCCCGATGTCCGCACGTAGTCGAGGTACTCCTCCGGGTTGAAGAACGGGCCAACGTTGTCGGCAAAGATGGTGCTGTCTTTTCGCAGCAGTCCGTTTGACTCCATCGACATCAGGTCTGACTTGTAGAGATCTTTCCAGTGGTCCAGAAACACAAGGTCAAAAGGTCCCCTCAGGGTTGGGATGATTTTGCCCGAGTCACCCTCGATGATCTCAACACGATCCGAAAGACCTGCGTACTCCACAGTTTGCCTCGCGACAGCGACGCTGTCGGCATCGATCTCAATACCGGTCAGCGTGGCGCCAGGTGGCAATGCGGAACCAATCAGGATCGAGGAATAGCCGCAGAAGCAGCCTAGTTCCAGAACGCGCCCACCTTCCGGTTGTTGCGCCACTATCCCTGTCAGCAGGGGACCTTTTTCGGGCCCCACATTCATCAGAAACTCATGATTTGTTCCGTAGTCGTCGAAAGCGACCAGCATGGCTTTGATGTCACCCTGTTCAGCGTTGGCCTTCACAAAGTCGAGTGCCTTTTGATGAATGGTGGGCATTAGGCCTCCTGTCGTAGTCTCATTCGTGGAAATTCAGGTGTCGCGCTGGTAGTGTTTGATCAAATCACAACACCCCTGTGCAGCGCCATAGCCGCCGGCCTCGCAGTCAGCCTGGTGCTGAATGCAAGAGCGGTTCCCTGCCGATAACCGCTCTTGCATGACTGATCAGATCGATAAATCCAAGACCCGTAGGGTCGAGGCGACGTTCTCGTCAGCCGCTGCTGCCCGTGATTTGACCCAGGGTGACGTCGCGGCACATCTGACCCGTCTCACGGGTTTCATGATGTTGAGCATGATGTCGTTCATGGTCGCCAGTCTGGTGGAAACGCTCTATATCGGATGGGTCGGTACCTATGAACTGGCAGCGATCAGCTTTACCTTCCCGCTCATCTTTACACTCCAGGGCGTGTCCATGGGCCTGGGGATCGGTGCCTCATCGGTGGTGGCGAGATCGGTAGGGCTTGGCGACCATGCACGGGTGCGTCGGGTCGTCACCCATGTGAGTGTGCTCGGGACAACGATTTCCATATTGATGGCATTTGGTACCAGCTTTTTCCTGAGAGACATCTTTTCCCTGTTAGGTGCGGAAGGTGTGGTCCTTGACCTGGTGGTCGAGTACATGTGGATCTGGCTGATTGGCCTGCCGGTCTTCACCATGACCTTCGTGGGTACCACGCTCATGCGAGCAACGGGTGATGCGAAAACGCCGGGCTATCTATCGGCGCTGGGCTCAATACTTCACATGGCCATCGCACCGTTCTGCATCTTTGGTTATGGACTAGTTCCGGCGATGAGTCTTGAAGGGGCTGCCATCAGCTTTGTCGTCGCCCGACAGCTGGCATTCATTCTGTTTATCTATTGCTTCATTTTCCGCGATCGCATGATGGGCATATCGATGACGGGGTTCTTCGAGTCCTGTCGGGATATCCTGCATGTCGGGTTACCCGCTGTCGCGTCGAACATGATCATGCCGTTCGGGATGAGTGTGGTGACCCGGTTACTGGCCGGGCACGGAGCGATCGTCGTCGCTGGGTACGGTGTTGCGTCTCGCGTCGAGTCGTTGCTCGTCATGGTGATCTGGGCCGTGGGCATGAGTATTGCCCCGCTAGTGGGTCAGAACTGGGGTGCATCCGCGCACGATCGGATTCGAACCGCGATGCGCCTCGGTGGCATATTCGTCATGGTCTGGGGGGTGTTGTGTTACGTGACGTTCCTGGTGCTGGGGCGCGAGATGATCGGGCTGATCAATGATGATCCGGAGGTCATCGACATGGCCTACGCCTACCTTGTGATCGGGACATTGGCCGTCGGCTTCATGGGGTTGATGAACATTGCCACCAACAGTTTCAACGCACTGGGTAAGCCCATGCCTCCCCTGATCCTGTCCGCGCTCCAGATGATCGTGCTCAATATCCCGATCATCCTGATCGGTGATCATTTCTGGGGGTACCGGGGCATTTACGCCGGTGGTGTGCTGACGTCGGTGGTGCTCTCGGTGGTTGCCTGGATCTGGCTGAAGCGAACCCTCAAAGAGGGAGCTCGACAGTTCTAGGCCCTTTTCTGGTCCGCGCATCTTCTGCCACCACATTGCCACAATGTTGACCCGGTTCTGACGCGTTTGTTTGCTGAAATCGCAATCACCTGTTCAAGAAGGAGTTGTGATGTTGCGAACGCGACGTCGGAAGATTCCCGGAGATCTCCGACACGACGGCAGTATCAGTGCGCGTGGAGTATGACACGAACGTCGGCCTCTACTATTTTGCACAGCCGACCTGGTTTGATGTCGGGCTGGATGTTTCGAGTCCGAACTTTGGGACATTGTCAGCGTCGTCGAGTGAGGTTGGCTTCGGTATCGTCGCGGGTCTGGAAATCTCTCAGGGATGGTCTGTTGAACTGGGCTATGAATCGATCGATGACACTGATTTCATCTCGGTCGGCCTTGGCCTCTGAACCTAGTGGTAATTAGCCACCGCCCCGAGGTGATGGCTGGGCGGTGGTTCCTTGGGCTGGGCCGTACTTCGTTCCTATCATCGCCATGAAATCGTCAGCGATGATGTAGAGGCATGGAATCAGAATCAGCGTCATGGTCGTTGCGAACAGGATCCCAAATGCCAGTGCGATGGCCATTGGCATCATCAACGCAGCCTGAAAGCTGGTCTCCGTCAGCATGGGGGTCAATCCCATAAAGGTGGTTGTTGACGTCAATAGAATTGCACGGAAGCGGGCGCCACCGGCCTCAACGGCAGCTTCTGCTAGACTGCGACCCTGAGCAACAGCCTTGTTCACATAGTCCACGAGTATGATCCCATCGTTTACGACCACACCCGTGAGTGCGATGAGCCCCATGATTGTCACACTGCTGACCGGGTAATTCAGTATGAAGTGTCCCAGTAGAGCCCCGATCAGGCCAAACGGGATCACGGACATCACGATTAGTGGCTGGATGTAGGACTTCAAGGGGATGGCCATCAGCGCGTAAATAACAAACAGCGCAATCAGTGCATTCTTGCCAAAGTCGAACAGCGTCCTGTTCTGGCGCTCACTGGCACCGGACAACTGCATGTTAACCCCGGGATGAGCGTCAGGGAGTTTTGCGACAAAGTTCTGGTAAACCCCTCTCATGACATCGCCGGGCGCGGTGGTGGTTGTGTTCACTTCCGCAGTAACGACCACAACCCGTTCCCCGTTCTGGCGTCGGATTCCTGATGGTGCGGCGTCGTAGACCATCAACGCCACCTGCTCAAAAGGCACCTCACCTCCGGCAGGGGTCTTGAACCACATGTTCTCAAGATTGCCGACCGAGATCCGTTCCTCTTTCGGGTAACGCACCATCACCCTGATTTCAGTGTCATCCCGATTCACCCGCTGTGCTTCAACGCCGTAGAATGCCTGGCGAACCTGGGACGCGAGGTCCATCTGGGTGAGGCCGAGTGCTTCTGCCTGTGGTTTGATCCGAAGCTGAAGCTCGCGGGTGCCCGAAACATGGGAGCTTTCCACCTCGTAGACCCCGGTGTATCCACGGAGATGTTCAATCAGATCAGCCGCTGCGGCTTCAACCTTCGCGGAGTCTCTGCCCAGCAACGAGAACTGAAGCGCGGGACCACCGCCGGTACGTTGCATGGACCGAATACGCATGGATTTGGTACCAGCGACATCCCCCATCAGTTCTCGCCAGCGGTCCGTGAGTATCTTCGGGTCGACATCACCCGAGTCCGGCTGGTTGATCTCAACGGCAGCGTCGATGGTTGAATTGGCGAGAACCGTGTTGTTGTCCCCGAGCAGAGACTCTTCGAGCCCCAGTTCCTCCTGGATCTCATCACCAGCCTGGACCAACGTCATTCGAAGTTGCTCTGCGATGGAGACACCGAGTTCCTCAGGCATGCCCTCGGCGAGTTCCACCCGCGCCATGGCATAGGTGTCGGGGATTTCCGGTGAGAAGACGAACCGGATGATACCGCCCATGAACATGCCACCAACAACGATGAGCAATGCAATAAACGTGGTCACGGTGGTGTAGCGGTGTTCGATCGCTCGCTTGAGAAATGGTTGGTACTGGTTGGAGACAAAGCTCTTTAGCCCCGCTGAGATCATGTCCTGCACTCGGTGGATACCGCGTGTGACCGGGTTACCGGGCGGCTTCGCCTTGATGTGTGCCAGGTGTGCAGGGAGAATCAGTTTGGACTCGACAATGGAAAAGATGAGACAGAACACGACCACCCAGCCGATCACCCGCTGCATCGCGGCAAAGTCACCGCCTGATACAATCAATGGTGTGAAGGTCGCAATTGTCGTCAATACGCCAAAGGTTGCAGGAATCACGACGCGCTTCACACCAATGATGACGTTGTCGATGTGCTGGCCGTGCTTCTCGACTTCCGTATAAGCGGATTCACCGATGATGATGGCGTCGTCGACCACGATTCCCAGGACCATGAAGAAACCAAAGATGCTCATCATGTTGACGGTCAGGTCGAAACCAGGAAGTGGCATCAGCATTCCCGCACCGAGAAAACTCACCGGGATCCCCATCATGACCCAGGCCGCCAGTTGCAGGCGCAGAAACAGCCCCAGGACGATGAATACCAGTACGGAACCGATCAGCAGGTTTTTCACCATGAGATTGACCGATTCACCAATGAACACGGAGATGTCACCCCAGTAGTTCACTGTGACGCCCGGAGGCAGCGACTTCTGTTTCTCAACGATGTACTGTCGCGCGGCCGCCGACACTTCGATCTGGCTTTGGTCGCCGAGGGCATCCACTTCAACGCTGACACTCGGCCGACCGTTGAACAGGGTGTAGAACGGCATGTCGACAAACTCATCCTTGACGACGGCAATGTCACCAATGGTGATCCGCGTGCCGTCGGGTCTGGTCAGCAGAACAATCTGTTCAAATTCCTCCCCATTGTAGGCCTGGCCAATGGCGCGGATACGGATGTCGCCACTGTCGCTTTCAATGGAGCCACCGGACAGATCGGTTGAGCTTGATCGGACCGCATTCGACACCTGGTTCAAGCTCAGGCCGTAACGTCTGAGCTGGCGTTCCGGAATCTCGATCGAAATTTCCGTGGGTCGCACACCTCTGACGGTGGCCTTTGCGACCTGTGGAATTTGAAGCAGATCGTCACGGACTTCCTCTGCCAGGGCCTTCATGCTCCGTTCGTCCAGGTCGCCACTGATCTGAACGCGGAGGACACTTTGTTGCCAACGGTTGGCGGTGACTCGAGGCTTCTCGGCCTCGGCAGGTAATCGGTTCATGCCGGCGACCGCCTGCTCGACGTCCTTCATCACCTCTTCAATGTCATAACCCGACCCCGTGTCGACATCGATGCTGGCGGAACCGCTGCCTTCGTTGGCATAGGTGTCAAAGCTCTCGATGCCATCTACATCTTTTAGAGCCGCCTCAAGTTTGATGAGAATAGCCTGTTCAACTTCCTCGGGTGCAGCACCGGGGAATGGGATCGTGACATTGATTCCTCGCGGGGGAATCCTCGGCTGGGCCTCCTTCGTCATGGTCAGGAAGGCAATTCCACCCACGGCGATGATCATGACCATCAGCAGGTTGGCGGCCACAGGGTTACGCGCGAACCAGCTAATGATGCCTGTATGTGGGTCTGGTTCTGTATACATACTCTATTCGCCGGGTCTGCAATTCAGAGACATGATCTCAGGCACCGTCGGCGACCACACGGACCCGGGTGCCAGGCAGTGGATTATCAACCGGGGTTATGCAGATTCTCTCACCCGGCACCAGCCCACCATCAATCCATGCGTGCTGGGCGTCCGCGTAGGCAATACTCACAACGCGGGACTGGATACGAGAATCCTCATCGATCACCCATACCCGGTTCCCCGGTTTCACCATGTGACGCTCAAGAGCGAATACCGACTCTAGGCGTTTCCCTGGGATGACGACGTCAACATAGGTACCAATGCGTAAGGGTTTGGGCACGGGAATGGCGCTCTTGATACCGTACGGGTCTTCGACACGAGCGACGGCGTAAAGCGTGCGTGAATTCGGATCGAGCGTTCCCTCGGTTCTGACCAGACGACCTGACCACGTGCGCCCCGCGTCGACCGCTCTGACTTCAACAGGTATCGGTTTTCCCCCCGTCGCTGTTGGCAGTGGCAGTTCGCGTACCTGCGAGGGGGTCAGCGGCAATCGAACTTCGGCGTAATCGACAGCGAACAGGACGCCGAGTGGCGTCCCGGGATTTACATATTGGCCCAAGCCTGCGTGTTTCTCGCGGATGAGACCATCGTAGGGCATTCGTATAAAGGTCCGATCAACATCGCCCTGTGCCTTGATGACCTGAGCTTCGGCGGCAACAACATCAGCCATGGCTTGCGCAATCTGTGCGGAGCGAAACGACAGGTCTGAGGTCGAGAGTTTGTTCGGGTCGACCGACTTCAAGCGCTCGAAATCCCCACGTTCATGTTCCGCAAGGGATTCTTCCTGCGATAGCTTGATCCGCGTCCGAACAAGTGCCGCTTCGGCACGTCTCAACTCGGCATCATGATTCCTGGGGTCAATCTGCAGAATGATATCCCCGGCGCTGAAGTAGCCACCGCTCTTGAACCCGGGCGCTACGCGGATGATCCGTCCGGCGACTTCAGATACGAGCGAGGTTTCCGTATACGGTGTCACGGTGCCGGAAGTCGTGACTTCAACCATGACGTCTGCTGGATACACTTCGAAACTGTCAACCAGCAGTAAAGGTGGTTCGACGGTAATCTGCTCTGCGGCCGGACGTGAGACCATCAGGAAAGACGCAACCGCAAGTGCACCAAACAGGACGATGACCGGCATCACGATTTTGACGAGGAGCTTCATGAACGCGGGTTGGGGAGGGATCAGCGGGTCATTTTAGTACAAAGGTTGCCGGTAAACGTTAGGTTTCGGTCAGTGTTGAGCGACTATTCTGAGGGCTCAGCGGCTCTACGACGGCCTGCAAACAATCGTTTGATGACTGCTTCAGCGACGATATAGAGGATAAACAGGGCCGTCAGGGCACCGAAGGTACAGGCCAGGATCCAGAGCGTCTGACTGGCAATCATTCGGTCGGTCAGAATCAACCAGGATAAGAGCACGGCGCCAGCCATGGGCGCGAACACGAAAAACAGGGCCAGAATCAGATAGGCCTGGCGCTCAACCTGGAGCAAATTGTCTTCATTGGCCCTGGGTTCGAACGAGGTCATGCGCAAGAAATGGGGCCACGTTCCTGTTTTTCAAGACCTATCAGTATTTTGTCGCGCCTGCCCGGCGAGCGTATCCGAGATACGCGACCCGCCTGAAACCGAGTTCAATCCGGTCTGCGACGAGCCGTACCTGTTCGTTATTGAGAAGTTCGAATTCATACAGCGATGCCAGGTTTTCTGCCATGGCCTCGTTTGCAGGTTTACGCAGAGCGACCTCAAATTCGTAGGGACCGCTTGTTGGGTATGGCCCCAGTTCATGACCCATGGCACGTTGTACCGCACGTGACGCGCCTTCCTGGATCATCGCTCGCGCGCGCAAGGGAGGAATACAGTCGCCGGCCTGCCTTCTCAGCGCCTGTTTCAGAATGACCTGCTCTACGTCGGGACACAGGTTTGCGACCTGTTCGGCTACGATCTGGTCACCCGTAATCAACCCGACTGGCACCGAGAGCTCTCCCGCTCGCCTGATGAAAAAGTCTGCTTCACCAACAGGTGTGCCCGCCAGCGAGACCAGGGAAAACTCGGTGTAGGAAATCGTATGGGCCATGATGCCGGGGAAGGATCCGGCTCTGGCGTGGTGGCCGACGAGCATCACCAGGTCGCATGTGTCGTCGAGTCCCGCCATGGTAGAAGCACCGGGCCGACCAGCCCCCCGAACAACCCGGCACCTGGGATCGATTTCGTCCATCCTTAGCACGCATAAGTCCTCAACGCCGTGATTTTCCTCTACTACCACCTCTGTCGCGCCGGCGTTGAAGGCGCCTTCGATTGCCGCATTGGCGTCGGCCGTCATCAGACTGCGATTGAGTTGAAAGTCGATACTTCCCGGGGTTACGTCAGCCCATCGAACGAGCCCCGAGATTCCCTCCATGTCAACGCTGACAAATACCTTCATAGCGGCTGTACCCAATCATCTGGAGCCGTGAGTGTACGGAACAGGTCGCGGTTTGTCCCAGATCGCTCCTGTCCCTATGATCCCCCACGAGAAAACAGGCAGGAGTCGGCATGGAAGATGTGAATGGTAAGGTGGCGTTCGTCACAGGAGGTGCGAGCGGGATTGGTCTGGGAATGACCCGTGCGTTCCTGAAAGCCGGTATGCGCGTAGCGATTGGTGATCTGCAGAAGGACCGGATCGAAAATGCGATATCCGGCTTGCGGACACAGTTCAGCGAAGAAGATGTGCTCCCGATCGAATTGGATGTACAGGAACGTTCAGGACTGGAGGATGCAGCCAACCAGATTGAGGCGCGGTTCGGCAAGGTCCATGTGCTTTGCAACAATGCAGGTATAGGTGCCGGTGGACCCCTCCACACTGTCAGTCCTGAGTTGTGGGAAAAGGTGATCAGTATCAATCTGACATCGGTGTTCAACGGGATCCAGGTATTCGTTCCAAGGATGCAGAAGCACGGGGAGGGTGGGCACATCGTGAGCACTGCTTCTATGACTGGAGTGATTCCGATTGGCGGATCAGGACCATACGGTGTGGCCAAGGCGGGCGTGGCTGTGATGTCTGAAATTCTGAGGCAGGACCTGGAGGAGGAAAAAATCTCGGCATCGGTGCTGGCGCCATGGATTGTCAATACGCCGATCTTTCGTCCTCATGTCGACGAGAAGGACCAGGAAGCCATGGTGGCGCACCAACAGACCATGGAGCAACGCTGGGGTGATTCGCTCACTGATCCTGATGATGTTGGACAAATGGTGCTTGATGGCATCATCAATGATGAGCTCTACATCTTTAATGACCCTGTGGCCAGAAACATGCTCGAACATCGTATCAAGGGTATGTACGACGCGCTTGATCGCCAGTTCGACTGAACAACGGCTGGTTCGAGCTTTTTAGTACACTCTGGTACGATACGCGCTCAATTTTAGAGAGGATGTAAGCGTGGACGACGACATCCAGAAACTGCGTGATGAGTATCTGAATCTCGAGTTTGATGAGGTCAGCTTTGATATCGACGGCGAGCGAATGGCCATGTATGGCCAGTGTTGCGGCGAAACGGACCCTAAGTTCATAGATGTGGGCAATGAGGACTTTCAGGCACCACCAACGTTTGTATCAACGCTGGTTGGCGGACGTCATTTGCCGAAGGATATGTCTGTACCTGATGGCGTTGGCATGGATGCGGGCAAATACGTGGAGTGGATGGCGCCGATTCGTGCCGGTCACACCCTCGTCGGCAAGTCTCACCTGCATGATATCTATACCAAGACGGGTCGATCCGGACGCATGATCTTTTTTGTCACTCGCATGGAGCTTTTCGATGGTGACGAGCACGTTGCCAACGCCGATACCCGTACCGTTTTCAGGGAGAAGCCCAGTGACTGATGCAGCACCGAGAACAGTTAACGTCATTACTGATGTCGAGTTCGGCGAGGAACTGCCGTCGTTTGAGCCGGATGTCAGCCTGGACAACGTGAAGTTACATGGAAAATTCGTTGGGTGGGGTACTGGCCGATTTACTTCCCACGAACAGGCAAAGAAGGAAGGTTTCCCGGGAGCGATTGTGCCAGGCGTGATGAGCCAGGGTTTCCTGGGTGCCATGATTCATCGTTGGGCACCGCAGGCTGTGATCACAGCCATCGATACAGTGTTCCGTGCGCCTGTGATGGTCGACAACCCTCATACGATCACGGGTATTGTGACCGACGTCAACGAAGACGAAGGTACCGTGGAGATCGATATCTCGATCACCAATGAGAAGGAAGAAACCCGTGTATTCGGAACGGCCACAGCCAGACTACCGAAGTGATTGGCGCGTAGCGCCAATCATCCTGGGGCGAGAAGCTACGCGAGGATCTCGGACTATCAGTATCCTCCATTAAATCCAGGCCCGCGGTTCCCCATGCCATAGATTCATAGCCTCCCGCTGGAATCCGACATGGGGTGCGTCAACCAGATCAGTGCACTGAGTTCTCTTCTACAAACCGACTCGGCGCACGTGAATCCTCGTTACGGGTTTTCACGTCGATCATCACGGTCTTGCCTTCCATGTTCAGGGTTTCCGCCTGCTTGATCGCCGCGGGCAGCTCAGAAGCCTCATTGACGTAGATCCCTTCGCAACCCATACCCATCGCGATCTGACCGTAGTCACCGGTCATCCTGGTGACACCAAATTGCTCGCGGGCGGTCGGTGTGCCACCGGGGTAAGTCGCCATGATGCCGTTGTTCAGCAGGACAACTGTGATCGGAAGACCGGCACGTGATGCTGTTTCCATATCCAGTCCCGACATACCGAACGCAGCATCCCCCATAAAGGCCACGCACATGCGCTCCGGCATTGCTTTCTTGGCACCTATCATGAGTGGGATCGATGCGCCAAGGTGAGTCGTCTTGCCCCAGCCTACATAGCTGTGCGGTGATGTTGCGGTATAGAACGGTGCGATCTGATCGCGTGGAGCACCCGCATCATGGGTAACGATACTGTTCTCGCGGGCCAGGTTCTGGTCCAGTTCCCAGATGACGCGATAGGGGCTGATGGGCTTGGAATCATTTGTGAGGTACGGCATCCACAATGCCCACCATTCATCCTTGGCGGCTTTGACACGTTCAGTCGCTCCGGACTTTCGACCTTTTTCGCCAACAAGCCCTTTAACGGCATCAATCATGAGTATCAGGGTTTCCCTGGCGTCACCGACCAAACCGATGTCGCACACCGTGTCCTTGTTGATCTCATCAACATTGTTGACCGAGTGAATAAGGAACTTTTCGGCATCAAATCGCTGGCCATACGGTGTTGTCGTCAGCGACGTGCCGATCGCAAACATCAGATCAGATTCCTTCAGCCACTGGCGAGCGGGTCCGGTCGTGGTCAGGCCACCGGAACCAATGGCCAGAGGATGTCGTTCGTCGATTGCGGACTTGCCAGGCAGCGAGGTGTAAACGGGTACTTCCAGGAGTTCCGCAAGCTCACGTAGTTCTTCAGTAGCCTGTGCGGACATGACGCCTGAACCTGCCCAGATCATGGGGTCCTTGGCATCTACCAGAGCCTTGGCCGCATCTGCGATGTCACCAGAGGACGGGACACCGACCACCTTTCGTGGTGAGTGGTAGTTGAGAGCGTTGTCAGGAATGTCCTGACCGACCACGTCCTGGGGCAATTCAACAACGACGGGTCCAGGGGCGGATGATCGGAGTCGATGAAAAGCTCTGCGCATCACGTTGCCGGTTTCTGCAGGCCCCGTGATGAACTCGGCAGAACGGGATACATTGGCCCAGGAATTTACCGCGAAATAGTTTGGACGCACGAATAGCATATTGAGTGGGTTGCCGCCGGGCATGACCAGTATGGGAATGTTGTCAGCATTGGCCTGTGCGAGGCCGCCCGCCGAGTTTTCTGCCCCTGCCTGTGATTGCATGGCAACGACACCGATGTTCTTGCCGTCGCTGACTCGCGCGTAGCCGTCTGCTGCCATGACTGCACCACGTTCATGACGAAATGCGATGGGCCGAATGCCTTCTCTGGCCAGCGCCTCGATCATCGGGTTGCTGGGGAAACAGGACAGCCAGGATACACCTTCGTCCTTCAAAATCTTCGCGATGTACTCGTCGCCTCTCACGGTTGCTCCCTCAAGTGCATGAAAGTGGAATGCCAATAGTCGGGGTACCCGACCGCAGCGAACGGCAAGCATACTCTTTCAGGCGCGTCAGGGCACGCCCACGGGTTCGCAATCAGCGCGACGCCAGCGGATGTGCGCTGTCGGGAGCGCGATCTGTTTGCAGGTGTTCGTGCTGGATCAGCAGCTTCAGAATTTGTGGTCGGCGCCCCTGAATTACAGCCGGGTCCTGCTTGAAATGGCCGCCGTTGATCAGGTTGCCCTAGAACCCGGCCAGACCCTGGCTCCAGGGTTCGCTTACGGGCGGTTGTCTTCAAAACCCTCGACTAGCCGGTTGAGGTAAATCTGTCAGCCTGTTGTTCACCAATGGGCTGGCACTTTTCCATCGCCTACATTCAGGTACCCAGGCTTGCGCCCTCGGATGGGATGACAGAAAGTACTTGCTTCATGCGTCTTTGGAGTGATTGCCATGAGTGGGAGCAACGACCCGGTCATCGATGCCGATGGCCACGTTCTCGAACCGGCAGATATCTGGGAGCAGTACATCGATCCCGAGTTAAGGGATCGTGCCATTCGAATTGAGCTGGCCGATGATGGTCGGGAACGTTTGATCTTTGACAACCAGCCTTTTCAGTTTCTACAGGGCAATCTTGGAACTTTGGGAGGCATCGAATTGCCGAAAGGCGAGTTCGGCCGTCTGAGCCGCGACTATACGTATGCGGAGGGCTCGCCACCTGGTGGCTATGATCCGTCCGCTCGCCTTAAAGTGCTCGACGAGGAAGGTATCGACAAGGTGCTGCTCTATCCCACTATTGGTATCTGCTGGGAAGGTAGTGTCAATGATCCCGCACTTGCCACCGCTTACACCCGTGCTTACAACCGGTGGATCGTCGATTTCTGTGCGACTGACCGCTCGAGACTCATACCCATCGCCCATATATCACTGCTTGATCCTGAGGGTGCTGTGACGGAGGTGGAGCGAGCCGCAAAGGATGGTTGTGTCGGCGTCTACCTGTCGCCGGATCTTGCTGCGCGAGGTAACAAACCGTTCTTGCACCCTGATTTTGCGAAATTCTGGGAGACCGTCGCTGATCTCGGAATGCCCGTCGGCTTCCACGTTGTGGTGCGGGAGAAGCCTGCCTTTGCGGCCTTTTCCACGCCGGGTGTCCCGGGGGATGGCCTTTTCTGGTTTTCGTTTCTGGCGATTGACGTGATGGCTGCGTTCACCTCCATGCTGACGTCCGGTATGTTCGAACGATACCCAAAGCTGAAATGTTCAGTGCTCGAGGCAGGGGGAAACTGGATTTCCGCCTGGCTGGATCGGATGGACCACAAGTTTGAGGTCATGGCAGAAGCGGTTCCGATGACGCTCAAACCCAGCGAATATTTTTTTCGGCAGTGCCTGATCTCACTCGATCCTGATGAAGGAATGAACCGGCAGATTGTGGAACATATCGGACCGGAGTATGTCACCTGGGCGTCTGACTACCCACATATCGATGCGTCGATGGGCGTTGTGAAGGAGATGAAAGAGAGCCTGGCAGGTTTAACTGCGGCAGATCGTGGTCTTGTGCTTGGTGGAAACATTGAGCGGTTCTATGAGCTGGGTGGTTAGGGTCAGTGATGGCAATAGCGTCGTATTTCAGA
>MDTB01108322.1_pt1 | contig 23342 bp, 19 predicted proteins | sample 811161 | NCBI WGS metagenome assembly MDTB01 (sample SAMN05326650, study PRJNA326480) | marine metagenome | isolation source: seawater | place: Mediterranean Sea | collected 2009
ACCTCCTATAGAAACATTATTTCCAATGGTAGAACTTCCAGCAAAACCAACTTGACCAGCTATCATACAATTAGATCCAATTTTAACATTATGAGCAATATGAACTTGATTATCCAAATATGAATTTTTTCCAATTACCGTATCATCAACTGAACCTCTGTCTATTGTACATCCAGAAGCAATTTCAACATTATCATTAATTATTACTCTGCCTATATGAGGAAATTTAAAATTTTTTTCTTTTAATGGTATAAAACCAAAACCTTTTAACCCTATCTTACAATCATCTTGAATCACTACATTATTACCCAATATTGAATTTTTTAGAATTACATGAGAACCAATTACACAATTACTACCTAATACTACATCATGTTCGATTATTGAATTAGCTCCTACAATGGTGTTTTTACCTATTTTTACATTTTTGCCAATTAAAACATTATTACCAAATTTTACACTTTTATATTTATTTTTTGATGACAGCTTCAAAGACAAATCTGGATAGTCTACATCTGCATTTAAATACATCTTTTTTAAAACTTTTGCTAATTCAAATAGTACATTTTTAACTATTATTCTTTCAACACCTTTTGGTAAAAATTTTTCTAATTTTTTTGTAGTTATACAAAATGAAGCTTTTGTGGTTAAAGCATCAGATTTATATTTAATAGAGTCAAAAAAAGTTAAATCAAATTTTTTGGATTTAATTAATGTCTTTATATTGTTTATTTTAACATTCTTTTTCGATTTGAAATCTGAAAAAAGAGTATCTACCAAAAAAGATTTTTTTTTAAAAAAAACAGTTGATAACATTAAACTTCTTAGTTTAATTTAATTGATTTTAGCTTACCATTAAGTATCTTTACAATATCTTGGGTAATATCTAAACTTTCATCTGCAAGTAACATGCTTTTTTTATCTAAAACCATTCTAATATTTTTTTCTTTCATATATTCCTTAATTATTGGATTTAAATTTTTTAGAAGTTCCTCTCTGGCTTTGGATCTTTGTTTAGATACTGAAGCCAAAAGAGTATTTCTTTCTTTTTGAAGAGAATTGACTTTATTTCTTAAATCTGTGACCTTTTTTTTATATTCTTCAGCTGAAATGACTTTTTTTTGTTGAATAATTTTTCTTTCTTCATCTTTTATAGTTTTTTCCTTATCTTTAATTGCCTTTGCTCCATTATCTAATTTTTTCTTAAGGTAAGATTGAGCTTTCTTTCCTGCATCGCTTTGATTTAGAATGTATCTAAAATCTATATAATGAGGTACTTCAGCAATAAGATTTGTTTGAAAAATTAAAAATATAATTTGAATAAATATTATTTTTTTGAAAAATTTCATATTAAAAAGTTGTACCTAAATTAAAATTAAAACTCTCTGTTTCATCAGTTGAATGTTTTTGAAGGTTTGTAGACAAAATAAATGTCATCGGTCCTATCGGTGACATCCAACTTGCCGCTACGCCAGTTGATGCCCTTAATTTACTTGAGTCGTCAATACTAGCATCGTAATCGACTCCCCAAACATTTCCTAAATCCATAAATAATCCAACATCAGTTTTAGTTGCTTCAGGAAGTAGGTTAGGTAAATTTGCTTCAAAATTAATTGCAGCTGCATAATTACCACCTACATGGTCGTTTCCATCTTTTGGACCCACTTTTCCTCTTTTAAAACCTCTTAATTTTTTCGTTGAAAGATTTTTTCTTTTACTTAACCTAACATTATCACCACCTAGTCCTGATACTGAAGTGAAATATAGTTTACTAGCACCGATAATATTTTCACTAAGTGACTTATACGAACTTACAAATACTGTGTTAGCTAAAAAAGATCTATCAGCATAAAGTGGAAAAGATTGATCAAATCCAATAATACTTCCATCGGTAGGCATAAAAGCTCTATCTCGCTTATCAAAAGTAAAACCGTAATACCCAGAAAGTTCAGTAAAATCTCCAGCTTGCTTTTTTAAAGAGTCTGAAGCTGTATCTTGTGTTTTTAAATCATCCATTGATGCATTCAAACCTAATTTAGCAAATATATCCTTATACTGTTCAAAAGAAGTACCAATGCCAGCTGAAATAATATTGTTTTCATATCCTTGGTCGGGTTTATCATTGTTCATGCTGCTTAAAGAATAATTCAAGGAATTTCCAAGAAAATCATAATTTGGGTCCATAAAATTTAGTGTGCCTTTTAATGACTCTTCACTAGCATCTAAATTAAAAGAAAGACTTTGACCTTCTCCTAACCAATTATTTTCAACGACCATTACGCTAAAACTTCCACCATTAGTTCCAACTCCAGCTCCTGCACTAATTTCACCAGTAGGTTTTTCTTCAACAGAAATATTTATTATCCTTAAATCTGGAGAGGATCCATTTGAAACATCTGATTTTACTTCTCCAAAAATATTTCTTGATTTAATTTTTGAAATTGATTTACTTAATTTTAAATTGGTAAAAGGATCACCTTCATCTAATAAAAGTTCTCCTCTTATAACATTTTCATTAGTAACATTATTGCCAAGTATATTAATTCTTTCTACTAAGATTTTTTGACCTTCATAAATATTAAATTTAATTGTTATGGAGTCACCTTCTATGATTTCTTCAACGTTGTGTTCTACAAATTGTAAATTTTGCTTTTCAATTAACTCATCTATATCTTCTAATAATAATTTCACTTTAAAAGGTGAATAATATTTACCAACAATTTTTTGAAATTTTGCATTTAAGGAATAAAATAGACTATTATCAAATACTGGATCTACATTGGTAATAATTTTTTTAACCATATATCTATTACCAGCATCTATAGAGTAAGTTATTTCTACGTCGTTACTATCCGGTTTTAATTCAGCCGATTGTGAAGAAATTTCAACATCATAATATCCTTCAGATTTATAATAATTCTCTAATAGTCTTTTATCCAAATCAATTAATCTTTGACTAAACTTTGTATTTCTTGAGATTACTTTCCAAAATTTATGCTCCTCGCTGGCTATTATATCCCTCAATCTTTTTTCTCTTACTTTCTTATCACCTGTAAAAGAAATTTTTGAAATTCTAGTTGACGTGCCTCTATTAATTTCAAAAATTAAATCTAAATTGTTTTGATCTATTTTTCTTATTTTTGTATTTATTTCAGCAAAATTGAATCCACTTGCAGAATATATTTTTTTAATTATTTCAACATCTTTATTTAATCTGCTTTTAATAAAAGAATCATTTTTTTTAAGACTAATTAACTCGAAAATCCTATCTTTAAATTTATTGCTGTCTTCTCCAATTATGACAAGATCATTAATAACTGGGTATTCAATTACTTGAACAAATAAAATACCGTTAGATAATTTAATATTAACATCTTCAAAAAAATTAGTAGAATATAAATTGGTTAATATTTTATTTAATTCTTGTTCGGAATAATCTTTATTTAATTCAATATCCCCGTAAATCTTAATTGTTTCACTGCTCACTCTTTTGTTACCTTCAATACTAATTTTTTTTACTATCTCCGCGTGTAAAAAACCATGATGGAAGATAAACAAGAATAAAATTATAAATAATTTATGCATATTTTTTAGTTAATAATTTTTTATAAATAACTCTCCTTGACCATTGATCTATCTGTAATATCTGATCTATACTTTTAGGCTCTTTTATAGCATATTTATTATAATTTCTATCGTTCAGTACCGTCAATATATACTTATAAAAGGAAGTAAAAGGTATTTTTTTATGAATATATTGATCAACTAATATTTCATTAACCGCATTTATTATGATTGGGGATGAATAATATTCATTTAGTCTTGATTTAAGATTTATAATCGGAAATCTTTTTTTATCTACTTTTGAAAATTTTAAATTTTGATAGAAAATTGACTTTTTAGAGTTTAATTTAGGTTTTAAAAAATCTTCGATGTTAATTGTGTCATCAAAAATTGCATTTGCTAAAGGAACGAGCATAGAAGTCTCATGATAAATAAATTTGTATAATCCATTTTTAAATTCAATGATTGCATGTACTAAAGATTCTGGATGTATAACAATATCAAACTTTTTAATATCAATTTCAAAAAGCTTGTGTGCTTCTACCACTTCAAAAATCTTATTCATTAAATTAGCAGAGTCTATTGAGATTTTTTTTCCCATTTTCCATTTTGGGTGTTTAATTGCTTCATTAGGAGTAACACGTTTTAATTTTGAAATATTGAGATTTAGAAAAGGACCTCCTGAAGCAGTAAGATAAATCTTTTTTATATTTTCTTTTTTTTGATTTTCTAACAATTTCATTATTGAGAAATGTTCTGAGTCTACAGGAATTATCGTAGTCTTATTTCTTGAAGCTTCTTTTTTTATTAAGTTCCAACCACAAATAATTGACTCTTTATTTGCTATCAGTACTTTCTTGCTTTTTTTTGTTAGCTCTAATGTTGGTTTTAATCCAGCAATACCTGGAATTGCAGCTATTGTTATGTCAGATTTTTTAAAAAGATTTTTTTTGCTATCAATTTCTTTAATTATTTTAACTTTATTATTTTTAAATTTTTTTTTTATCTTTTCAAAAACTTTAAAATTATTAACAACAAAAAAATCAGGTTTAAATTCATTAATTTGTTTACAAATTAGTTTATAATTTTTATTAGCTGCTAAAATATGAATTCTAAATAATTTTTTTCTTTTGCTAAATATTCTTAAAGAGCTAAGTCCAATCGAGCCGGTAGATCCTAAAATAGAAACTTTTTTTTTCATACTAATAAAATATTAATAAAGTTAAAAATCCTACAGGAACTCCTAATAATATACCATCAATTCTATCTAATACCCCGCCATGACCAGGTAAAAAATTACCAGTATCTTTCAGAAAAGATTTTCTTTTTAAAAATGAGAAAAATAAATCACCTATTTGACAGCTAGTAGAAATTATACAACCAACAATTATGATGAATGGATCAAAACTATTAGTAAAATAATAAATTAATATAAATATTAATAATGATGATAAGACTAAAGAACCTATAGCGCCTGAAATAGTTTTATTAGGACTTATTTTTGTTAACTTAGGACCTTTAAAATATTTTCCAAATACAAATCCTCCAATGTCTGATGCTATACATGTTAATAGAATTACAAAAATTAAGATTTTTAAATGTAGATAGAATGAGAGAGTTAGAAAGTATGTAGAAAAAGAAAAAATGTAAACTACATAAAGTATATTGTAAAAAAATTGTTTTATTTTATTTTTTTTAAATATTTTTGAAATTAGATTAAAAAATTCAATTACTGAACAGATACCAATTATTAATAGAAAGTATGACATGATATAATTATCAATAAACATCAAATATAATAATAATATCAAGCTAATCGAAGTATATATTCTTATTTTAAGATTTTTTGTCATATTAAATTGAACCAAAGTTTCTTTTGACTTTCTTATAATCTTTTACAATTCTTTTTAGATCCTTATTGTTGAAGTCAGGCCATAGTTTATCTAAAAAATATATTTCTGTATAAGCAAGTTGCCATAACATAAAATTACTTAATCTTTTTCGTCCACCTGTTCTTATTAATATGTCAGGATCAGGTAAATTATTAGTATAAAGATTTTTTTGCAACGAACTAATAGTAATTTTTTTTTTATTTTTTGATTTTTGTAAAGCATCCAGGATTTCATTTTTTGATCCATAATTAATAGCTAAATTAACGACTATTTTTTTATTTTTTTTAGTAGATTTGGTAACTTCTTTTAGTGTTGTTTTTATTTTCGAGGATAATTTGTTTACTTTGCCAATAATATTTATTTTGATCCCATTTGAAATGACATTTTCCAATTCTTTCTTGAAATAATTTATTATCAATTTAAACAAAAAATTAATTTCAGATTGAGGTCTTTTCCAGTTTTCAGTTGAAAATACATAAAATGTTAACACCGGAATTCTTAATTTTATTGAACTCTGTACAATTTTTTTTACAGTTTTAACTCCATTCAAATGACCAAAGTTTCTTCCTCTATTTCTTTTTTTTCCCCACCTTCCATTACCATCCATAATGAAGGCAACGTGGTTGAGTTTGTTCATATCTGTAATATCTCTTTTTCTTTTTCTCCTAAAATCTTATCTAAATTTTCGATACTAGAGTCAGTTAATTTTTGTATATTTTTTTCAAATTTTGTATTTTGATCTTCCGAAATAACTTTTTCTTTAAGTTTTTTTTTTAGTTCCTCATTGGCTTCTCTTCTGATATTTCTAATTGATATTTTTCCTTTTTCTCCCATTCCCTTTAAAATTTTAATTAAATCTTTTCTTCTTTCTTCTGTTAAATCAGGAACCCTAAGTCTAATTATCTGTCCATCTATTTGAGGATTAATACCAAGTTCAGATTTTTGAATTGCAGAATCGATCAAATTTACATTAGCTTTATCCCAGACTTGAATAGATATTAGTCTTGCTTCAGGAACGCTAATAGTTCCAAGTTGATCTATAGGCATTAACTGGCCATAAACATCAACCTTTATTGTGTCTAACATATTAGAGTTTGCTCTCCCAGTTCGAAGTGTTGATAAATCTTTTTTAAAAGATTGAATACTTTTTTCCATCTTAGAAGAATAACTTGTCTGGTTAAATTCTGAACTCATATTTAAATTCCTTCACCAACTTTATATCTAATAAAGCTTAATATTTTTATTTCTGTATCAACTTTATGTTCCTTAAGTATATCAGATACTTTTTTTTTTGGATCCATAATCCAAATTTGATTTAAAAGTGTATTATCGTTGACAAATTTAGCAATTTTTCCTTTTGAAATTTTATCAGCCATATCTGAAGGTTTACCGGAATTAACAATTTCAGCTTTTATTATTTCTAATTCTTTTTCGATTATTTCTTTTTTAATTTCATTTTTTTCAATTGCTATTGGATTTGAGGCTGCAATATGCATGGCAATTTTATTTCCAATATCATCATTTTCCCCTTTTACAATTCCATCTAATTTAACAATAGAAATTATTTTACCTATATTTTTTTCTATTGCTGAGTGCACATAAAAAAAATTAAAACCTTTATCGTTATCAAAAAAATTGGCTCTTCTAATAGTTATTTTTTCACCAATTTTTGCTATTAAAGCTACTAAATTTTCTTTTACAGAAGTTCCATTAGCCATTTTATAATTATTTAGTTTATCTAAATTTCCTGAGTTTAAAAAATTAATTTCGGACAACTCTTTACAGAAAGAGATAAAATCCTTATTTTTTGCAACAAAGTCTGTTTCACTATTTATTTCTATAATGGAGACTTGATTATTTTTTTCTGTTAATAGAGATAAACCTTCAGAAGCAGTTCTGCTCATTTTTTTTGAAGCTTTTGCTATTCCTTTTTTTCTTAAAAATTCAACTGATTTTTCTATATCTCCTCTTGATTCATCTAGTGCTAATTTACAATCTTTAAACCCAACTCCTGTAAGTTCTCTAAGTTTTTTGATTTTATCTAATAAATCTTTATTTGACATGAATTAAATGAACAAGTTTATTTCTTTTTATTTTCAGATTTTTTTTCTGATTTTTTTTCTTCTTTAGGTTCAGGATCTTTTATAAACTTTTCCGCATCTTTAATTGTATTTTTTAATAAATCACAATAAAGATTTATAGATCTTCTTGCATCATCATTTCCAGGGATCGGAAAATCGATTCCTGTAGGATCTGAATTAGTATCTAATATTGCTATAATCGGTATCCTGAGCTTCTTTGCTTCTGCTACTGCTAAAGATTCTACATTTGTGTCTATAATGAAAATTAAGTCAGGTGTTTTTTTCATATCAGAAATACCTCCTAGAGATCTATGAAGTTTTTCTTTCTCTTTACTAAATTTTAAAATTTCCTTCTTAGTAAAACCAACATTTTCTTTTGATAATTGTTCATCTAACTTTTTTAATCGTTTAATTGAATTTTGTATCGTTTTCCAATTTGTTAACATCCCGCCTAGCCACCTATAATTTACAAAAAACTGTCCTGTTTCTTTTGCTAAATCGCTAACTTGTTCAGATGCTTGTTTTTTTGTAGAGACAATAAGTATTTTTCCACCTCCAGATATAGTTTTATGTACTTGCCCTAAAGCATTTTTTAAAAATTCAACTGTTTGTGTTAAGTCAATAATATGAATGGAATTTTTTTCTCCAAAAATGTACTCTTTCATTTTTGGATTCCATCTTAAAGTTTTATGTCCAAGATGAACTCCTGCTTCTAATAATTGTTTAATATCTACTTTAGGTACGTTCATAATATTTTCCGGTTAATCCACCACAGTTGCTCCAAATTAATGGACCGGGAGGGCAATGCCCTAAAAACTGTGTGCGTAATTAGTTATTGATATATACAACCAAGCTAAAAAATCAACCTTCTAAACAGTTATTTTTTTAACATATTCTTTGCTTTTTATTACTTTTAGGTGCTTAAAGTCAAATTTTCTTGTGTTTTGAAGATTGTAATAAATTTTTTTATTCTTATTAGGAATTATTAAATTTATTTCTGTTTGCCCTTTACCCTCTAAAAGTTTTTGTAATTCCTTTATGTTATAATTTTCTCTCAATTCTATTGTTACCTTAGAATATGGTTTATTTATTATATCATCTAAGCTTAGTATTTTTCTAACGTTCACTCGTCTCTGAGATCCTTCAGTCATTAATTTATCTTTTTGTAAAGTTAAAACAAAAGATTCTGACTCTTTTATTTTATCTCGATTTTGAATTAAAATCTCAGCAAATAAAAATAATTCAAACTCTCCTTTATTGTCACTAAATTTAACAATAGCAAAAGGTGTCCCTTTAGCAGTCTTTTTTTCTTGTATGGACATTATTGTGCCTGCGACTAAAGCTTCATTAGCATCATTATTCAAAAACTCTTTGTAAGGAATAATTTTTAATTGATTAAAAATCTCATAATATTCATTTAAAGGATGATCAGAAATATAAAAACCTAAAGATTTAAATTCTTCAGATAAGAGTTCTTTTTTATTCCACTTTTCTGATTGAGTATAATCAAAATTACTTGAAGAATTACTACTATCATCAAACAAACTTGTTTGATTATTTTGTCTATCTTCATTAATATTTTTTATTTTTTGAATTATTTTTGGTATAGAATTTAGTATTTTATTTCTATCTTTATCAAATTCATCAAACACACCAGACTTAACTAGCCCTTCTAGTTGTAATTTGTTTACATCTTTAGAGTCAACTCTATTTATGAAGTCTACTATAGATATAAATTTTCCATTATTTTCTCTTTCATTTATTATGTTAGATACTGCTTCAAAACCTACATTTTTAATCGCTCCTAAACCGTAATAAATTTTATTTTTTTCAGTTTTAAAATCTGCATAAGAATTATTTATCGAAGGTCTAATTATTTCAATTTTTAGTCTCTTTAATTCTTCAACAAATTCTCTTAGTTTAGATGTATTTGTTAACTCAGTAGACATAGTAGCTGCTATAAAATCTTCTTTATAATAAGTTTTCAAAAAGGCTGTTTGATAAGCAATAAGAGCATAAGCTGCTGCATGGCTTTTGTTAAATCCATATTGAGCAAAGGGTTCGATTTTTGTAAATACAAAATTTGCAACATCTTTGCTGATGCCATTTTTAATTGCTCCGTTAATAAATCTCTCTTTTTGTTTGTCTAATTCTGCCTTTTTCTTTTTACCCATAGCTCTTCTTAAAATGTCAGCTTCACTTGCAGTGAATCCTGCTAGAGTTTGGGCAATTTGCATTACTTGTTCTTGATAGATTATGATTCCATAAGTAGGTTTTAAAATATTTTCTAAAGTTGTGTGAATATAGTCAGGTGTTTTGCTTCCATTTTTACAATCATTATAAATTGGTATATTGCTCATTGGACCTGGCCTATAAAGAGCTACTAGTGCAATAATGTCATCAAATCTATTTGGTTTCATTTGCTTGATTGCTTCTCTCATCCCAGTGCTTTCTAATTGGAACAATCCAGTAGTTTCTCCAGTTGATAATAAATTGTATACTTTTTCATCTTCAAGATTAATTTTACTGATATCAAAATCAATTTTTTTTAATTTTAATCTTTTTAAAGTTTTGTTAATTACAGTTAATGTTTTTAGACCAAGCAAGTCAAATTTAACTAAACCAGCATTCTCAGAGGAGTACATGTCATATTGCGTAGAAGGTAAAATTAAGGATGAGCTTTGATCGACGTAAAGTGGAAATTGTTCAGCTAATTTATTACCTGCTATAACCACCCCAGCTGCATGCGTTGCCATATTACGATTTAAACCTTCAAGCTTTAACGAAAGATTAATTAGCTTTTCAACTTTATCATTATTTTTAATCTCTTCTTTAAATCTTGGTTCTCTATCTATTGACTCTTGAAGTGTTAAAGGTCTAGAGGGATCAAAAGGAATCATTTTACAAATTCTATCTACATGTCCGTAAGATAATCCCAAAATTCTTCCAACATCTCTCAATGCCATTCTAGCTTTCAACTTTCCAAAAGTAATAATGTGGGCTACTCCGTCTTTATATTTTGTTTTTAAATATTCAAAAACTTTATCTCTTTGTTCTTCACAAAAATCTATGTCGAAATCTGGCATTGAAACTCTATCTGGATTTAGAAATCTTTCAAAAATTAAATCAAATTCTATAGGGTCTAGGTCAGTTATATCTAAACAATAAGCAACTAAAGACCCTGCTCCCGATCCTCTTCCAGGTCCAACTGGAATAGAATTTTTTTTTGCCCATCTTATATAATCAGACACAATTAAAAAATAACTAGAATAATCCATTGAATTAATAATATCTAATTCATGGAATAATCTATCTTGGTAAATTTTTTTAATCTCTCCTAGAGATTTTTTTTTGTTTTTTTTTAAAATGATACTGTTTAACCTTTTGTCTAAACCATGGTTTGCTTGATCTTTAAGTTCTTTATCAGCAGAGATATCTCTATTATTAGATATTGAAGGAAGAATAGGCTTTGATTTTTTGGGTTTAAAATTAAATCTTAAGGGAAAATTATAATTATTTTCTAATGCTTCAGGTATATCTTTATATAATTTTTGTATCTCATCATTTTTTTTAAGGTAATGTTGATTGCTATATCGAAATCTATTTTTATCATCTATAAATTTTTTTTCTCCTATACATATTAATGCATCGTGAGCTTCAGCCATGTTTGGATCTATATAGAAAACTTCTTGCCCCGCAATTAGAGGAAGGTTATTTGAAGTTGAAAGTTTAAGCAAATAATTCTCAAAATTAATTTCTTGAGTCTCTTTGTGTCTTTGAATCTCAATATACAATCGATCATTAAAAGAAGATTTTAGTTTGCTTATTAATTTTTCAATTAATTTCAATTTATTTGCGTAAAATAATCTTCCAAAAAAATTACTATAATTTCCTGTAAGTAATATTATGTCTTCATTATTTGAAATTAAATCATCAATTTCACAATAAGGATCATTGAATTTTTTATTTCTTAAATAACTTTTAGAAGATAATTTTGTTAAGTTTTTATAACCTTTATCTGAGGTAGCGTATAATGTTATTTTTCCAATTTGGTTATCACTTAAAATATTTATTTGAGTTCCTATAATTGGTTGAGTTCCAGCTTTACTTATTTTTTCGGCAAATTCTAGTGCTCCACATAAATTGTAGCTATCAGCAAGGCCTAATGCTCTAATCTTATTTTTTTTACAATATTCAGCTAACTCGTCGATCTTAATTGCTCCTTCACAGATTGAATACTGAGTATGTATTTTTAAATTGTTAAACTCTTTACTGCGAGCGTCCATTAACTCGTTTTATATTACCTTTAAAAATACTCAACTTATAATCTGCCTTGTTAGCAAGTTCTCTATTATGAGTTGCAAAAATTATTGTTTTTTTTAATTTCTTTAATCTTAAAAAAAAAGAAAATATATCTTCCGAAGTTTTATAATCTAGATTTCCAGTGGGTTCATCAGCTAAAATCAAATCTGTTTCTGCAACTAGAGCTCTAGCAATAGCAACCCTTTGTTGTTCTCCACCTGATAGTTCATTTGGAAAATGATTTTTTCTATCAAATATTTTCACCTCTTTTAGAACGTTATTTACTTTTTTAATTGCATCGACAGATCGCTCATTTTTAATTATTAAGGGCATAATAATATTTTCAAATGCTGTAAAATCTGAAAGTAAGTTATTATCCTGAAAAATAATTGATATTTTTTCTCTCCTTATTTGATCTTTTTTCTCATCTTTTAAATTTTTTGTGTTCTTATTGTCTAATATAACTTTACCTTTAGTCGGATCATCTAATAAAGCTAGCATATGTAAAAAGGAAGACTTTCCAGATCCAGATGGACCAACCAGAGCAATTAGGTCTCCTTCTCTTACTTTAAGATTTACATTGTTAAAAAGTTCAATAGTTTTTCCTCTGTGATCAAATGATTTTTTTAAATTAATTATTTCTAATAAAATTTTACTCATATTTTAAAGCTCTAAAAGTTTTCATCTTAGATATAGTGGTAACTGGAAAATAAGATGCTAATGCAGATATAATTAAAGAAAAAATAAAGACTAAAAAAATTGAATAGATATTAATTTCACTAGGTAATTTTTCTAAAAAATAAACATCTGAAGGAAATAATTCAAAGTTAAAACTAGTTGATAAAAAACTTCTTATTTTTTCTAAATTCAAAGAGAAAATAATACCAAATATAATACCTGTGATAGTTGCTGAAAATCCAATAGCAAAGCCGGTTAAAAAAAATGACTTTTTAATAGATTTATTATTGAGACCTAATGTTTTTAAAATGGCAATTTCTTTTGTTTTGTTTTTTATTAAAATTGTTAATCCAGAAATAATATTAAATGCCGCAACTATCAAAATTAATGTAAGTATTATAAACATAACATTTCGTTCTACTTTTAATGCACTAAAGAATGATTTATTCAAATCTGACCATGAATATACAAAATAATCTTGGTTTAATTCTTGTATCTTATTTTTAAGTGAGTCTGCTTTCATGGGATCTGACAAGTAAATTTCTAAATTTTGATCGTTTTCTTCTTTGTCAAAAATAGATAAAGCATCGTAAAGATTTAAAAAAACAAAATTTTGATCAAATTCATAAAAACCAGTTCTAAAAATTCCAGAAATAGTTAGTGTTTCTTGTTTAGGAAGTCCTCCAAATGGAGTAGCAACAAAAGCTGAAGACATTAAATTAACTTTATCTCCAACTTTTAAATCTAAATTAAAAGCTAATTCAGCTCCAATTAAAGCTGTATTTTTTTTAAATTCTTTTAAATTACCTTGTGAAATGTTTTGTCTTAGGAAATTAAGATTTTCAATTTTATTTGTATTAATTCCTTTTATAATTATACCTTTTGCATTATTATCATTAATCACAATACCTTCTCCCGAATAAGTTCTTGAAATATTTATATCCTTAAATTTTTTCTTTAGAATTTCCTCAAAGTCATTTTCAATCTTATAACTATTTGATTGAACGACTAAGTGGGGATTTAAACCTAAAATCTTTTTAGTTAAATCTGTTTTAAACCCATTCATAACTGACATAACAATTATGAGTATAGCAACTCCCAGCATAATTCCTAAAAAGGAGAAAATAGAAATTACTTTTAAAAATCCTTCCTTTTTTTTTGGACGTAAATTTCTTAATGAAATTAATCTTTCTGCTTGAGTAAACAATTTAATTTTTTATAAGTTTTGACTTAATACTTTCCAAACTTAATATTTCACTTTTTAAGTTTAGTTCTTTAAATTCAAATTTATCCTTTGCTGATTTCGAGCCTATTATTATTTGATAAGGAATTCCTATTAAATCATGTTTTTTAAATTTATTAGACATATTTTCATCTACATCGTCTAACAATACGTCAATATTTTGTTTTTTTAGCTCTTTATAAACTTTTTCTGCTTTTAGAAGGTTTTCTTTATCATTTTTACTAATACTAGGAATAATAACTACATCAAATGGTGTGATTGATTTTGGCCATTTCATTACTCCATTGTTGTAATTAGCTTCTATAGTAGCACCAACTAACCTTGAAATACCAATTCCATATGAACCCATTTTAGCGGAAACCTTTTTGCCACCTTGCGTGTCGATTAAACAATTTAAAGGTTTAGAATATTTGTCACTAAAATAAAAAATATGGCCAACCTCTATTCCTCTTGTCCTTATTTGATTTTCTTTTTTAACATTTTTATTAAAATCTTTTTCTTCATATTTGTTATCGGTAACTGCATATATAGAAGAAAAATCTTCTCTCATTTTTTGTAATGATTTATCAGAAAAATCATATTTATTTAAATCAATTTCAAATATCTTTTTGTCAGCAAAAATTTGACTTTCTCCTGTTTCAGCCAGAATGACGAATTCATGAGATAGATCTCCACCTATTGGTCCTGTATCAGCTGCCATGGGTATAGCTTTTAAACCTAATCGATTAAAAGTTCTTATGTAAGAATAAAACATTTTGTTATATGATTTTTTTGCATTCTCATCGCTTAAGTCAAATGAATAAGCATCTTTCATGTAAAATTCACGGCACCGCATTACACCAAATCTTGGTCTTATTTCATCTCTAAATTTCCATTGTATGTGGTAAAGAATTTGAGGAAGAGATTTGTAAGATTTGATGCTTGATCTAAATATATCTGTTATTAATTCTTCATTGGTAGGTCCATATAACATCTCGCGACCTTGTCTGTCTTTTATTCTAAGCATTTCTTCTCCATAATCATCATATCTACCACTTTCTTTCCATAATTCAGATGATTGAATAGTCGGCATAAGTAATTCTTGAGCTCCAATAAGATTTTGCTCCTCTCTTACAATTTTTTCAATTTTCTTCATAACTTTAAAACCCAATGGCAGCCAAGAATAAATTCCTGCGGAAGATTGTTTTATCATTCCTGCTCTTAACATTAATTGATGAGATTTTATTTTTGCTTCTGAAGGAAGATCTTTAGTTATAGGTATAAAAAGTTTTGATAAAAACATCAGTGTGAAAAATTCCTTGCTTTAAAGAAATTATTTTTTCCCAAATATATCACATTATCTCCATTAAATTCTAGCTATATTAATATTTGTAAAAGGTTTTTTTCCTGTTTTATCTTTAATTATTCTTCTGCAATTTTGTTTAATGGTTTCTATTAAATTTTTTTCCTGATTTTTACTTTTTAAAGAGAACGTTTTACAAATACTAAAAATTTCATCTTCCATATCAAAGATAAAATTTCCATTATCTCCATTTTCAGGTATTCCTTTAAAGGATATTATTGGTTTTTTAACTTTTCCACTATCAGAAACAATTAATGTTATTTCTAAGTATCCATTAATAGAAATATTTCTTCTCTCTTTGATTGACTGAGAGCTTGAGTCTACTCCTAAATTGCCATCCAAATAAACTTTTCCTGATGGTGCCTTATCAATTATTTCTGGTTTGTTACCAGGTAGAATTTTAATTATATCTCCATTTTCAATTAACAAAGTTTTTGGTACCTGCATTTCTTTAGCAAAAGATACGTGTTCAGCCATATGACGGTGCTCTCCATGAACTGGTATAACACACTGTGGTTTTACCCATTTGTACATATCTTTCAAATCGTCTCTGTTAGGATGGCCAGATACATGAACAAAAGCATTCTCTTCACTGATCATTTCCATCTTATTTTTTACTATTAAGTTTTGTAAATGATATAATTTTTTTTCATTACCAGGTATAATTTTAGATGAAAAAATTACACAATCTCCACTTTCTAATTTAACATCAGGATGAATTCCGTTTATTATCCTGTTCATCGCTCCCATTGGTTCGCCCTGGCTACCTGTTGCTAAATATAAGATTTTATTTTTTGTTACTTTTTTTGCATCTCTAGGCTCTAGCGGTTCTATAAGCCCTTGAAGATAACCACATTTTCGTGCAGCTTTATAAATTCTCTGCATTGATCTTCCCGCTAAACAAATATTTCTACCTAGTTTTTTTGCACAATAGAAAATAGACTCCATTCTAGCCACGTTTGAAGCAAATGAAGTTACAAGAATTCTATTAGTTTTAATTTCCATAATCCTTAAAAGACTGTCTCTTACATCGGACTCTGAGCCTGCTCTTCCGGGACTAAAAATATTAGTTGAGTCACATATCATTGCCGATACACCCTTATTTCCAATAGACTTTAATTTTTGTTCATCAATTTGACTTCCAATCAACGGATTAGGATCAATTTTCCAATCTCCAGTGTGTAAAACTGTTCCGAGTGGAGTTTTAATACTTAATCCATTAGGTTCTATAATAGAATGAGTTAAAGTAATAAAATCAATTTCAAAATTTCCTAATTTAATTTTACTATTCAAAGGAACAACTTCTAAATAAGATGAGATATCAATTTTTTTTTCTTTAAATTTTTCTAAAAGAAGGGCAGCAGTAAAGGGCGTAGCATACATTTTGCATTTTAAGGAAGGCCATATATGTGCAACTGCTCCGATATGGTCTTCGTGAGCATGAGTTAAAACTATTCCGAGCAAATCATCTTTCTTATCAATAATAAAACCTGCATCCGGTATAATTAAATCTACTCCAGGAATAGAGTCGTCAGCAAATGAAACACCCATATCTACAATAATCCATTTTTGATCTTCATCATGTTTTCCATAAGCATATAAATTCATATTTCCACCTATCTCACCAGATCCGCCTAACGGACAAAAAAGTAATTGTTCTTTGCTCATATTAATTCCTTATAAACTTTTGCAATTCCATTAATAGTTATATTTTGATCAATAATTGTTTTTTTTTTAATAATTTTCTTAAAAAAATGAGCATAACCTCCGGTTAATATTATTTTATATTTTATTTTCCATTTATTTGTAATTTTATTAATAATATTATTTATTAACCCTTCGTAACCCCAAATAAATCCTGCGTTCAATGCATCTTTAGTATTTTTTCCATAATTTTTTTGATTATTTTTTAAAATAAACATTGGCAATAATGCTGTTGAGTTAGCTAAATTCATCATAGATAGTTTTACTCCAGGCGCTATTACACCTCCCTCATATACGCCATTCTTAATTATATCGAAAGTAGTTGCTGTTCCAAAGTCTAAGATTAAGCAATTTTTATATTTTTTCCCTGCAATAGCGTTAACGATTCTATCAGAGCCAAGTTGATTAATCTTTTTTACATTTATCCTTATTATCTTTTTTATTTTAAGACTTTTAATTTCTATAGCTTTATATTTTGAACCTTTAAGATTTTTTTTAATTTCTTTATATGCTGCGGGTACAACACTAGAAAATAATAATTTTAAATTTATGTTTTTATTTAGAAAATTTTTAATAACGTTTCTAAAATACCCTTTTTTAAAAAGTTTATTTGTATCAAAAATAACTGATTTTACGATTATAAATTTGCGATTTAATAAACAAATTTTAGTAGCTGTATTTCCAATGTCTCCAACAATATAATTCATTTTAATTCTTCATTTTTTTAGATAGCTTTCTGTATGAAAATTTTTTTATTTCATTTAAAAATTTTTCGTATTCATTTTTAATATCTTTTAATATTTTTTTGTTATCTATTTTTCTGTCTATTATATTTTTTAAAGAAGTGGATGAAAAGCTTTTGTTTTTTGGAGTGATATTAGTGTTTATACCTATACCAACTATCAAATAATTTTTTTGATTATGAGTTATTAATTCTTGTAAAATTCCACTAATTTTTTCTTTTTTGTACATTAAATCGTTAGGCCATTTAATTTTGATATTTTTAGAGATAAAATTTGAAAGCAATTTTCTTAATATCAAAGCATTTAAAATTGCAAATTGTTTAAAATTTATTTTTTTTTGATCTATTCTAAAAAAAATTGATATAAATAGATTTCCTTTTTGAGATACCCATTTCTTGCCCATTGTACCTCTTCCTTTCTTCTGAGTTTCAGAATAAACTAATGTTGGTTGTACTTTTTTTTTTTTTATAAGTTTTAATGCAATATCATTTGTGCTTTTAACTCTCTTAAATTTAATTAATTTAATTTTCATTAGTTAGCAAATAAAGAGCCAACTAAATTCCCTAAAATTGCAGGGTATAAAAAGAAAGTTAATAAAATACTGCAACTTAAAAAAATCGAAACTTGAGCTGTTTTATTTTTCACTTTTTCTAAAACTATAAAGCTATCATCAAAGTAAATTGTTTTAATAATTTTTAAATAATAAAAGGCTGATATTACTGTTGTTAGTAAACCTATGATCGCTAATGCATACATTTCTTTTTCTAAAACTGCTGTAAAAATATAAAATTTTGCAAAAAATCCTCCTAATGGTGGTACTCCGGCCATAGAAAACAATATTATTAAAAATGAAATGGCTAAAAGCGGGTTTTTTTTAGAAATGCCAGATAGATCTGAAATATTTTCTTTATATTGTCCGTCTTTTTTTAATAAATACAGACACGAAAAAGCACCTATGTTCATAATGACATAAATTGAAATATAAATAATTGCACTTTCATATCCAGATATTTCACCTGTTGCTACTCCTGCCAAAGCATAACCAATGTGGCCTATAGAGCTATAAGCCAAAAGTCTTTTAATATTTGTTTGAACTATTGCAGCAACTGCTCCTAAAATCATAGAAGCAATTGAAATAAAAATTAAAATCGTTTGCCATTCTAATAATATATTTGAAAATGGAATAAGCATAAATTTTATTAATAAAGCTAATCCTGCAACTTTTGGAACCACTGCAAAAAAGTTTGTAATAGATGTTGGTGCTCCTTCATAAACATCTGGGGTCCACATGTGAAATGGTACGGCAGAAATTTTGAACGCCAAGCCTACTAAAATAAAAACCATTGCAAAAACTGCTCCTACATTTTCCTTGCTAAGTTGATTTGCAATCAAATCAAAGTTGGTCGAACCAGTAAATCCATATAATAATGAACAACCATATAATAATAAACCTGATGATAAGGCGCTTAAAACAAAATATTTTATACCAGACTCAGATGATCTTATGTTGTCTCTATCAATTGAAGCTAAAATATAAAGAGATAAAGATTGTAGTTCTAAACCTAAATAAAATAGAATTAAATCATTAGAACTAACCATGAAAAACATACCTAAAATTGATAGTAAGATAATTATTGGATATTCAAATTTATCTAGATTATTTTCTATAATAAAATTTTTTGACGAATTTAAAACAAATAATGAAGATGTCAGAATGAGAATTTTAAAATAATTTGAAAAACTATCTCTTATAAAGCTATCTAGAAATATTTTCTCTTCATTATTGGGATTATTTAAAATAATAGCTATAGTTAAAATTAAAATTAACGAGGTTAAATTAAATACTATATTGAAACTTTTTTTGATAAAAACACCAAGCATCAAAATAGTGAAAATTGATAAAGATAAAAAAATCTCTGGAAATAATATATTTAAATTATTGATCATCTGTTATCTTTCATTTAATGCAAGCTGATGATTTTCAATTAAACCATTTACTGAAACACTAAATGTTTCGATTAACGGCATAGGATAAAATCCAAAAAAAATCACAAAAAAAGCTAAAGTAGCTAACATTACAATTTCTGACTTATTTACATCAGCCAAAGTTTGGATTTCAGGGTTTTGTGTAACGCCAAAAATTACTCTTTTAGTAAGCCACAACATATAGGCGGCACCTAGGACTACTCCTAAAGTTGCGAGCATAGCCGCTAAATAACTTTTTTGAAAAGTTCCAGTTAAAATTAAAAATTCACCTAAAAAACCAGTGGTTCCTGGTAGACCTAGGGCTGCTAAGGCAAATACTAAAAATAAAAAGGAATATTTTGGTAGATAATTTACTAAGCCACCATAAGTGCTTATTAATCTTGAATGTAACCTGTCATATACCACACCAACACATAAAAAAAGCGCAGCAGAAATTAATCCATGGCTAATCATTTGATAAATACTTCCTTCGATACCTTGTTTAGTTAAAGTAAATATTCCTAAAGTTACATAACCCATGTGAGCAACTGATGAATAAGCTATTAATTTTTTCATATCTTCCTGCATTAAAGCTACGAGAGAAGTATAGATAATTGCTATTATACTTAAGCTATAAATCAATGGAGTAAAAAATTCAGATGCATAAGGAAACAACGGTATTGAAAATCTTAAAAAACCATATCCTGCCATTTTTAAAAGAATTGCGGCCAATATTACGGATCCTGCTGTAGGGGCTTCTACGTGTGCATCTGGTAGCCAAGTGTGAACTGGCCACATAGGCATTTTAACTGCAAATGAACTCAAAAATGCTAACCATAATAAATTTTGATGTTCTTTAGGAATTTTTATTTCGTAAATCTGAGTTATATCCGTAGTGCCAGTTAACCAATAAATTACTATTATTGCGACAAGCATTAAAACTGAACCTAACAAAGTAAAAAGAAAAAATTTAAAAGCTGAATAAACTCTTCTTGAACCACCCCAAACACCAATAATTAAAAACATTGGTATTAATCCGCCTTCGAAAAATAAATAAAATATTACTAAATCTAAAGAGCAAAAAACTCCTATCATAAAAGTCTCAAGCACTAAAACTGCTATTAAAAACTCTTTTACTCTTTCTTTAACGCTATTGATGCATGAAATAATACATATTGGAGTAATAAAAGTTGTTAAAACAATAAATAAAATAGAAATTCCATCAACTCCTAATTTAAATTTAATAAAATCATTTATCCAAGATTTTTCCTCCACAAATTGAAAATCTGCTGTATTAATATCTAGCGAGTACCATAAAAACAAAGAAAGTAAAAAGGTAGCTATACTGCTAAACAATGAAATATATATTGAACTAGAATTATTTTTTTTATCTTTTGATAAAAAAATAAAGAAAGAGCTTATTAAAGGTAAAAAAATTAAAGTTGATAAAATTGGAAAATTCATTTCAATTCAAAATCAAATAAGTTAAAAGGATTGAAAGTCCTATAAGCATTACAAATGCATAATCATAAATAAAACCTGTTTGTAACCGCCCTACTTTATTGGAAATAATCTTTATTAGTTTTGAAATTCCATCTGGTCCATATCTATCTATTATGCCAATGTCACCTTTTTTCCAAAAAAAGGATCCTATTTTTTTTGTTGGTTTAATAAATAATGAGTCATATAATTCGTCTATATACCATTTATTCAATAAAAAATTGTACAATGGCAAAGTATTAGTTTTAATTTCTTCAAGAATCTTAATGTTATATATATAAAAGTAAAACGACAAAGGTATTGCGACAATAACTAAAACAGGTGTAATTAATAGCAACCATAAAGGAATATGAGCATGCTTAATTTCATTTATAAAAAAAATAGATGTTTGCCAAAAATCGTTACTATGGTGTCCTATAAAAGTTTCCTTAAATAAAAACCCTGCTAATAAAGCACCAATTCCTAAAAAAAATAAAGGCACTAGCATTGTTAAAGGGGATTCGTGTGTCTCATTAATCGGAATTTTTTTATTATTGTAAGAACCGTGAAAGGTTTTAAAAAATAATCTCCAAGAATATATAGATGTTAGAAAAGCAGTAAAAATACCAATCGAGACTGCATAAATTCCTAGAGGTGAATTACTTAAATAAGCAAACTCAATAATTGAATCTTTAGAATAAAAACCTGATAGAAAAGGAAATCCTGTTAAAGCTAATGTTCCAATCATCATGAAAGTATAGGTGAGAGGTAATTTTTTTCTTATTCCACCCATGTTTCTTATATCTTGCTCATTATTAAAAGCATGAATTACAGATCCTGAGCCTAAAAATAATAGAGCTTTAAAAAAAGCATGAGTAAATAAATGAAAAATTGCTACATGATATGCTCCCACACCTGCTGCAAAAAACATGTATCCTAGCTGGCTACAAGTTGAATATGCTACAATTTTTTTTATATCGTTTTGCACTAAAGCAACAGAAGCCGCAAAAATTGCAGTTATCATACCTACTATAGCAACTATATTAAGAGCTACTTGAGAGAATTCAAATAGTGGGGAGCATCTTACAACAAGAAATACACCTGCTGTTACCATAGTAGCGGCATGAATTAGTGCAGAAACAGGAGTAGGTCCTTCCATCGCATCGGGCAGCCAAGTATGTAGTAAAAATTGAGCAGATTTTCCCATTGCACCAATAAATAAGAATAAGCAAATTAAAGTAATTAAATTTAACTCAAGTCCAAAAAATAATAATTCTATTTCAATAAACGCTGGCGCAGCTTGGAAGACTTCTTCAAAATTAACACTTCCAAAAAAGAAAAAAATTAGAAAAATTCCTATCGCAAGTCCAAAATCTCCAATTCTATTTACTATGAATGCTTTAATTGCTGCATTATTTGCTGTTTCTTTTTTATACCAAAAACCAATTAGCAAATAAGAACATAATCCAACGCCTTCCCAACCAAAAAACAATTGTAAAAAGTTGTCTGAAACTACTAAAACTAACATTGAAAAAGTAAAAAGTGATAAATAAGACATGAACCTAGGTTTATGCGGATCGTGGCTCATATATCCGATAGAGTAGATATGAACTAGAGCTGAAACGAAAGTAACAACTACCAGCATGACTGAACTTAAAGGGTCTAAATTAATTGACCAATTTGCAACGAAGTCACCAGAACTTACCCATTCAAAGATTTTGTAATTGTCGTAATTTTTGGTCTGAGTACCATTCCAAAAAACAATAATAGACAAAATAGCTGCAATACTTACAAGAAAGCTTGTAAATATCTCTGCAAAAAATTTATTTATTGATCTACCCAAATAACCAAATATTGATGCAATTAAGGGAAGAAAAACTATTGCGTATTCCATTTATCCTTTCATACCGTGGATGTCTTCTACTCTTATTGATCCTCTGTTTCTGTAATAAATCAGAATAATAGCTAGACCAATCGCAGCTTCGGCAGCCGCTATAGTTAGAATAAGCATAGTAAATATCTGTCCTACTATGTCCCCAGAAAAAATAGAAAATGAAATTAAATTAATATTGACAGCTAATAAAATTAGTTCAATTGACATTAAAATTACAATTACATTTTTTCTATTTAAAAAAATACCTAGTATTCCCAAAAAGAAAATTATTGCTCCTAGTGACAAATAATGCCCTAAACCAATTTCAATCATCTATTTTTACTCCTTTATTAGACTCAACATTTTTTAGCTCAATGGCCGATGAAGGATCTCTAGAAATCTGTTTTATATAACTTTGTCTTTTTACTCCTACTCTTTCTCTAAAAGTAAGAAGGATTGCTCCAATCATTGATAAA
>MDTB01001024.1_pt1 | contig 23338 bp, 17 predicted proteins | sample 811161 | NCBI WGS metagenome assembly MDTB01 (sample SAMN05326650, study PRJNA326480) | marine metagenome | isolation source: seawater | place: Mediterranean Sea | collected 2009
ATGGACCAACCTCGCCACATCCACAGCCTAAATCTTCAGCACCACCATTTGGTATACCAGCACAATCTAAACAGGTAGAGTTATCTCCACCACATACACTACATTCATCTAATTTATAACAACCAGCAATCCATTCCGCATCTCCAATGATACCATTCGAAACACCATAAGTTTCACATGCATAATCATTCGTGTAGCTAGAATCAGTGCAATAACCACTATCATAAACAGCCTCAGAATTATAATTACATGAATCAGAGTCTAGGCATCCAAAACTTGTTGACCAGTCAGGATTATCTTGCTCACAAGCACATTCAGAACAATTCCAAAAAAATGTAGTCTCTAAAACTTCGCATGTAAAAGAGGGGTTAAAAAAAGTAGCTTCATCGCAACAGGATGCACCCATAACAGACTTGTCATATATTCTATCACAATCGCTACACACATCTTCATTGCTATTTAAAATGGCTTGACTATTAATATTTAGAGGGATTGGAAGGGGAGCATTACTTCCAATTAAAGCTGATGAAAAGAAAATAATGGATGCAAAAATATAACTCGTAAAAAATAGTAATTGTTTAATATAAGCTATCATAATCATTTTAATTGCATAAAATTATCCGCTATTCGAGCAGAAGTGATGTGATTTGTATCAACAAAAAATAATTCCCCTATTAAAGGAATTTTTTTATGGGGTTCTGATTACACTCCTCCTAGAAGCTGGTCTAAAAATATTTTTAATCTTATCCTCATAAATTAAAAATATTTATACACTTAGAAAGTTTTTTAAACTAAATGCATTATTAAAAATTTAATAAATATTACGCTGAATTTCCTAGCGGAAATTACATTAAAATACGTTGATTGTGAGCTCTATCACATTTATTGAATTAAAATCTCAAAGCTAATTTTTTTAATACTTATTTATTCTTTTATTTTTAAAAAAATCTTGTAATATTATTTTACAGGGTTCTTCCATAATACCACCTCGAATAGAGAGCTGATGCTTGAATCGAGGATCTCTACAAAGCTGATATCTTGAGCCACAACATCCCTCCTGATCATCATACATCCCAAAAACAACCATCTTCATTCTTGAATTAATCAGTGCGCCAGCACACATAGGACAAGGCTCTTTTGTAACATATAATATGCAATCATCTAATCTCCAATTTCTTAAATTATTTGACGCTGAAGTTATAGCGATAATTTCTGCATGAGCAGTAGGATCATTCAAAAACTTAGACTGATTATAACCTTTACCTATTATTTGATTATTATAAATGACTACTGATCCAATTGGAACCTCATCCTGCTCGTAAGCTTTTTCAGCTTGCTTGAATGCCTGTTTCATCCATTTTTCATGATTACTTTCTAAAAAATTCATTTTTGGGTAGCTAAATTTATAACATGACATGCAACCAACCCTGCAGTCTCTGTTCTAAGTCTACTTTTTCCTAGAGTTATAGTTTTAAAACCATGATCTATTGCAAGATTCAACTCTGATAAACTGAAATCTCCTTCAGGTCCAATTAAAACACAATAGTTTGAATTTCGAGAGACATATTTATATAAATCATTCATATTTTTTTTATCTAAATGGGCTATAAACTTTTTTGTATTTTCACATTCAGTTAAAAAGTTTTCAATAGTTTTAATTTTATTAATAATCGGCAATTTTGTTTTTAATGATTGCTTCATTGCTGAAATTGCGTATCTTTTTATTCTTTCATAGTTAACTTTTTTTCTTTCTGAATTAATAGTTTGAATAAAACTTATTTCATTAATACCAATCTCTACAGATTTTTCAATAAACCATTCTAAACGATCATGGCTTTTAGTAGGTGCTATAGCTATATGAATATATACTCCACTACTACAATCATCTTTATATTTTTTAATGATTTTTAACCTACAATTTTTAAGATTTTCATTTTCCAGCTCTACCTTGTACTTAAATCCAAAGCCATCAACAACTAAGATTTGATCTCCAATTTTTTTTCTTAGAACTTTAATTACATGATGAGCTTCTTCTATTGGAAGCATTATGAAGTCATCAAAAATTTCTGTTGAATAAAAAAACTGATCCATTATTGATTTAGTATATCTTCCAGAATTTTAATACTACCATCTGGAGGATCTAAAGAGCTTGTGTAGGGATCGATATCTAAAAGTCTACATATAAATGGATATATATGAATATTTTCAAAAGACTTTATAGAACCTTTTTTCTTAATACTTGGCCCCATAGTATAAAAAATACCATGCATATTAGGTAGTAATGGATCATATCCATGCATTCCACCTAAAGTAAATTTTGATTTTTCAAATCGCTCGCGCGTTGTCAACAACCAGCCTTCATCTGCTAAAATCAAATATTCTCCAGTATTATAATTTTTAAACTTAAACCTATCTGGAATTTTATTTTTTGGCCAGGCTTGTGTATTAGGTATTTTTGATATTTTTTTTAAAAAATGAGATCTATCTATTCTATTTTCTTTGATATCTATCTGGATAAAAGCACCCCTACCTCTTATAATCAAATTCTCAACTTCTTCTACAAGGTAGTCATCAATAATAATTCTTCTTTCCTTATCTACATTTGCCATGCCATGATCACTAACTATAATTATATCTAATTTAGGATAAATCTCTAAACCTTCAAGCCTTCCAATCAGATAGCCTAAAACTTCATCCATTTCTTCTATTACAGAAATAATTTCAAGATTATCTACGCCTAGGTCATGACCTGTTTGATCTGGTTCAGAAAAATATAACATTGATAGATTAGGTCTTTTTTCTAAAGGAAGCTCAAACCAACTAATTATAGAATCTACTCTAGCTTTAAAAGGAACACTCCCATCATAATATTTAAAAATAGAAGGACTATAGCCTTTAATTGGAGCTTCTGATCCAACCCAAAAGTAAGACGCTGATTTAAGTCCTTGCCTCTCAACCGTAGCCCATATTGGTTCAGATTTATAGAAAGCAGGATCTCTAACAGTCTCTTTTTTATACAAGCTATATTCTTTTTTTAATTTTTTATCATAAAAAGTATTTCCAGTAATATTGTGAGTACCAGCATATGATCCTGTCGCAATAGAATAATGATTTGGAAATGTTAACGAAGGAAAAACAGGAATTAAGGACTCTGCCTTAATACCGTTTTTAGCTACTTTATCGAAATTTGGAGTATCACACATATCGATGTAATCATACCTAAAACCATCAAAAGAAACCATTAACACATATTTATCTTTAGCTAATAAATTACAACATGTTAAAATTAAAACATATATTAGTCTGTGCACTTTTGATCTCCTAAATATTTAATACAATTTGGATAGGGTGGGCAAAATAAATTATCATAAATTAATATTTTTATATTTTCCTGAACTTTACAAAAAATATCATCAATTGAACCTGAAAATTTATTACCATGTATAAACAAAGCTTCCAAATTTTCAAATTGATCAAGGTTATTTGGAAACTCGCCCTCAAATAAATTAAAACTTAAGTTAATCGATCTAATATTTTTCAAGCTACTAATTTCATCAGGAATAAAACCAGAAAATTGATTATTTGTTAAATTGATTGATTCTAAAGTAGTTATATCTTTTAGTAAAAATAATATTTCTCCATCTAAATTATTATTTTTTAAATCTAATTTTTTTAAATTTATAAAATTTTTAAAAGAAATAGGGACAGAGCCCGAAAATTGATTTGACTCTAGATTTATACTTACTAAATTATCATTATATCCTATTTCATGAGGAATAGGACCATTTAACTTGTTAAATCCTAAATTTAATCTATACAAATTTAAATTACCTATTTCTATTGGAATAATACCTTCAAATTGATTCTGAGAAAGATTTAAATATTGTAAATCTATCAAACTACCTATCTCTTCTGGTATGTTGTATGAAAAGTTGTTATTCGATAAGTTTAAATATGTAATCCCTGTCATAGTACCAATGTAATCAGGAATTTGCCCTGATAAATAATTTGAAGATAAATAAATCCATTTTAATTTTTTTAATCCACTAAATGAAGATGGAATAGAACCAGAAAAAGAATTACTATTTAGGGCTAAAATTTCCAAGTTATTTAATTGACCTATTTCTTTTGGAATAGTTCCAATTAAATTATTTGATGATAATTTTAATTCTTCTAACTTAGATAAAAATTTTATTTGCTTGGGAATTGTTCCCGTAAGCTGATTAGACTCAAGAATAATACTAGTTAATTCGGTCACATTCTTAATTTCTAATGGAATTTTCCCAGATAAGGTGTATTCAACACCACAAGAACCGCTTGATGCAGGTGAACAACAGAACCTAATAAGTCGACCATTTTCCCATTTCTGATCACCTAATTCCAAAGGATTTAATTTTTGTGGAGGACCGTTTGAATTGAATTGGCTATTATCTATCAGTATTTGTAAAAAATTTAAATCATTTTTATTATAGCACTTACCATTTTTGTCAACATAATCTTGCTCACAACAAACAGCTGATGAAAAAAAACTTAAAATAAATGAAATAATTAAAAGATTAATTTTCAATGTTAATAATTTTATATATACTGCCCGAATGATTTAATATATATAGTTCCCCATAATCATCTTCAGCAAAAGAAGATATATATAAATCCTCTTCTAAATTAAACAGCTTCCATTCAGTATAATCACTAGCTTGACCAGAAACTACATTAATTGACCAAACTTTACCCGTGCAATAATCACCAAAAATATAAGATCCATAAAGCTCTTCTAATATTTTTCCTCGGTAAACAAATCCACCTGTTACAGAACAACCTTTTGCATTATTTTGTTTCCAGCCGATTAAGGTTTTCATATAATTAGCATTGTTAGGATACTCAAAAATAGGATTAACAAAATTATCAGATTCAGATATTTTAAAATCATCATATGCATGATTGCCTTCCATTTTATTCCACCCAAAATTTTTCCCTGATGCTTCCTTAAAGGGTAAGTAATTTATCTCTTCCCAATTTCCCTGACCTACATCTCCTATATATAAATCACCATTATTTCTATCAAAAGAGAACCTCCAAGCGTTACGTAAACCATAACACCATATTTCAGGTTTATAATTTTTATTTCTATAATAGGGATTATCTAGAGGGACTATATAACCATCCTTAGTATTTACATCTATTCTAAGTATTGAACCAAAAAGTGAAGCGCGATTTTGTCCATGGCTATGAGGATCTCCCGCATATCCACCGTCACCAATAGAAATATAAAGTTTTTCATCTGGGCCAAAAACTAAATGTCCACCGTTGTGATTTTGATAAGGTTGCGCAAATCTTAAAAGTATTTTTTCAGTATTTTTATTTGATTTTAATAAATTAAAATTAATCTCAAATTGAGAAACTACAGTATATCCATGCTTATCTATATAATTAATATAAAATAAATTATTTTGATTTATATTAGGATCTAAAGCTATGCCAAGCAAACCTCTTTCATCAGCAGGCATTTTAGGATTATGCACTCGATCAGTGATATCTAATACAGGCGTACTTAAAAGTTCATTTTTAACAATACTTCGCACCATACCATGCTGTTCAATAAAAAGTAAAACATCATTATAACATACTAAAAAAACAGGCTTATTCAAATCACTAGCTATTTTTTTCAGTACTAAGTTATTAGCAAACAAACCACATATAAAAACATATACAAAAAATAACTTAAATACAGATAATATTATCTTCATCTCTTCTTTAATGATAAAGTCAATTGAAACTTGGCAACAATATCATCTGATATACTAGGAACTTTCGCAAATATAGTAACTAATAAATTTTCTCTTTCTAAAGACTTTTCTGTGTTGTCAACAAGTTCTCTTATTGCCTTAGCTTCATTGCATATAAAATGAACATCTCCTTCAGCTCTTTTAATAAAATCTGCATGAAAATCTTTAAAAATTAATGCTATATTAAATCCTGAAGCACGAATTGATTGCATTGCTAAAAAACCACCTGTTACATCTGCTCCAACAGAAAGTGCTCCAAAATACATCGAATTTAAATGGTTTTTAGTTCTGCGTTTTAATTTTATTTTTATTTCAATAGATTTTTCTGATATAGAAACTAGTCTTGGTCTACAATAAAAAATCATAGGAACTTTAAACAGCCCAAATAAAAATAGTTGAAAATTTATTTTTGTCTTAATATCAATTAATTTTAACATAATAAAAAATATAAAACCTTAATTTCACAAGGTAAAAATTACACATTTTTATTTATAATATAATTAATATTCAAAAAAAAACCTCTCCAGTGGAGAGGTTTTCATCCATAATTCACTTTTAAATTTTTATATTTTAAATATCCTTTATAATTTTATCTAAGCATAAGCATGATAATCATAAGCATATAAAAATTGAGCTGCAGTAAGAACACATCTATTTCCTAGATTGTATAAGATTTTATCACAGTCTGAACGTTTATTATCCATAACAAGCTTAAATTCTAAAATCAGTTCATTATCTCTGTAACCAATACTTTTAAATTCATACATTCCTACACCACATTGAGTTCCAATTGTGATTTGTGGATTGGTCTTGCAGATTTCTTGTAAAAATTCTGCCTGATTTATTTCTTCAACTAAACTATTATTTTTATATTCCATTTTATTTATCCTTGTTTATGCCTAGATAAAATTATGAATAAGGCTTAAAATATTTTGTGATGAATTTCACGTATGAAGTGACTTGTGAGTGCAATCACAAAAAATAATTAAAACTAATAAAATATAGATATATTTTTGTGAGGTTATTAAGGTATAAGCTGATTATTAGTAGAATCTTTAATGCTTGAATCAGAGTTCCCTAAAATATCAGATAAATTAATTCGTCTGAAAACAACTTCTTCTTCTTTTTCGGTATCTTCTAAAAAATCAGTCCAAATAAAATTATAATATGATAAAATTTGGAAATGATCAATATCGTAAATCCTTTGACTTCTATATGATTTCTCTCCTTCACTTCCATAAGACCATTGTCCTTCAAGCTCAACTTGACTACTATCGATATATACTATATCGTATAGTGCATTATATTCTGGACCTTTAACTGAAAGAGTCTCTTTAGAAAAAGTATATATATTAGGTAAATTGTTAATAGTAAAAGTGGAATCTTTTTCGAATACGACTTCATCATTAACAGTCATCTTTTCTATAATCCATGTTCCTAGCAAAAATTTTTTAAAATCTATATCATAAGATAAACTATCACGTTCAAGATGAATCATTTCTCCGCTAGAATTATAAAAATGTTTTTCTAAAACATTTACATCAGGATGATATCGGACAAATATTTTTTTATTTCCGGGTTCATAAGTTTCAATTATATCATCCACAATATCGTCTCCACACGATATAAAAAATAAAATTACAATCAGAAAAATAAATGAGTTTTGCTTTCTAATGAAGTGTAACATTAATGATAATATACAATAAATTATTTAGATGAAAAAAGCATTGAGGAAAATGTATAAAAAAAGCATACCAAAAAGATATGCTTTTTAAAAATAAAAAGCATAATATTTCTAAAGATTATCTAATAATTATATTAACTAAAAGAATTACATCTTGAATGTTTAATACATCATCTTGATTTATATCAGCTGCATTAAATTCAGAGGATTCATAAGAATCATTATCTAAAATAAAGTTAATTAAAAATATAACATCCTGAACATTTATACTTTGATCTCCATTTATATCACCAGATTGAAAAGATTCTCCAGTTACAACCATTGTTACTGGAATTCCTGCATTCCCACCCCCCGTAACTAATCGCATATAACCTTCATATAATCCTTCTAGTTGACCAGAGGAATTTGCTGTTACAGTTAAAATTTCTGAAGAACCCGACGCTACTTCACCATTTGAGGGTGAAACTATTACCCAATCAGGACCCTGGCTAAATTTTATACTAAGTTCATTTTGTAAATAATCTTGATCAAAAGCAACTTGAAACCCTTCTGTACCTAAAGAATTTTGAATTCCTATAGTTGCACTACTATAAATTCCTGTCAAAGTATTATAATTTAAATTTATCTCACCATTTTTATACATCACAATTTGAAAATCATAGAAACTATTTTCAAAATTTGTCCACCAATGTGCAACTTCATTAAACCAAACTACAAACTTTTCTTCATCCCCATAGTAATAAACATTTCCTGAACAATAAGTATTACAATTATCATTAACAGGGTTAAGATCATCCCATAATCCAAATATTGCTGGACCAGGAGCAGAAGATGAAGGAATAGCAGTATTCTCCCATGCATCAGAGTCATCACCAAATCCAACCCAACCATTCGCATTAATAAATAACTGGCTATAATTTTGTCCTAAAAAGGAAAAATTAAAACCTAAATCTAGTGTTGAACCAGATTCATCATTTCCTGGAAAACTATAAATATTTGCATCACTTTGAATATCGATCCAATTAAAGTCAATATCTAAATCAGCACCTGAATCTGACCAAAAATTTCCATAGCTATCAGGACCATCACCAATAGTGGAAAATGGTGAAATTCCAGCACTGTAATACATAAGAGATCCCTGCTCTCCTACATTTGAAATAACTACTTCTTTGCTATTGCTTTCATCAGCAGCTAAACTAAAATCCAAAGTTGGTGCTGATAGATCTAAACTTGCAAATGCAGCATCACAATCTGGTAAATCATTAATACTTAAATTATGTATTTCAAAAGCACTACAAATTTGATTATAATTTGCTGTACCATTTTGCAAATTACCATCATTATCATCAGCCAAAAAGAGCTCATATAAAAAATCTATATCGTTAGAAGGTCTTCCTGTCTGCGCTACATAAAATAAATTATCTGAAATGGAGACTCCATTTTCATATCCATGAAGCTCTATCAAATTTTCTCTCATCTTCCATAGTGAACCCATTATATATTGACCATAACAATGAACTGAACCCCCACATGAACTACCAGGATATTGCAATGTATTATTTCCATCTCTTAGGCAGGTACCTTGACCAAAAAATCCATTACCTAAGCAAGGGGTATTTGTAAGTGTCATTCCCCAGTAATCACTACAGCCTTCACTTAAACCAGATGAATTATAGCTAGGCGTATATGGATCATAAATAAACTGTTGAAGACCATGTCCATATTCATGATATACAACATCAGCCATTTGATCTGTAGCAGCACAGCCTCCACCTTCGGAAAACATATTTATACCAGTATAATCCCAGTAAGCATTACAAGGCCAATATGAATCCTCAGAACCAATATTCACTCTAGCTGGCATTACGTAGTCTCCGCCAGTAAAACTATTATCAATAGATTTGACATGATCATGAATAAGATTTGCATGGAAGTAAGTATCTCTTTCACCTGAAGCAGATCCAAGATTTCCAAAAATAAAATCTTCTGTTGTACCGGGTGATACTGTTCTAGTTATACTCGCATCATTTCCGTTCTCATTGTTAACGTTGAGATATTTTCCTTCTAATTTAACATTTACTGACCTATCACTTTCACCAATATCAATAGAATAGTAACCATCTTCATCAGTATATGTGTCACCTACACCAGAAACAGAGACTTTAACATGAGCCATACCTCTCTCTGTAGCCAAACCATAAGGGTCATCTTTAACATTTGCCTTAACATGACCGTCAAGAGTAGCCATTCTAACTTCATCAAATTTATCAAGTATTTTTCCGCTATGCGCATCAACAAAAACCTTCCATCTATGAACAGGAACATGGTCATCAGGATCAGTAGAATTAACAAATAACTCTACTAACCAAGCCAAATGATAGACTGGATTCTTAGTTTTTTCAACCCAAATAAAAAGCTCCGGTTCATTTTCTACAGAATCACCCAAATCTTCATCAAAACCTATATGCTCTTTGGCATAATCAATGGAAGCCATATCACTAATTGCAGGATTAGTATCTACTGATAGATCAGGAAAAGCATCATTACCTGTCATAACTAAATCACCATTAAGTTTGTATCTAAAATCAATTTTAGCATTCCAGACAGGTATATTAAAATAAACTTGGTTAAAAATTAAATACCTCAATGAACCATGTTTTTCATTAACCCAAAGATCTAAATTTGATTCGTCAATAGCATAAATTGTCTGATTATTAGATATAAAGTTACGAGCGGCATACTCTGAATCAATTGGATCATTTGCATCAAAATTTTGTGAAATATTTGAACCAAAAATTCTGTGAGGTGTTGAATATATATTCCAAGAAAAAATCCAACCCTTGCCATAATTAAATTCAAAATTTTGCTCAATTGAATTTTTCATAACAGCCTTAGGATCGTAACTCCCCTTATCCTGAGCTAAATTGATTGAAATAAAGCACGTAAATAGCAAAGTGAAAATATAATATTTATACACCTAAACCTCCTAAAAAATCAGATTAATAAGATAATTTTTTATAATAATAAAAAATATCGAAAACAATATTACTTAATTTATTACAAAATAATACTAAAAAAAGAACCCCGTTACATGTTGTTGCACGAACTGATTTTAATTTTAAGAATAATTAATGATGATGATTAGCTTTCAGGATTTATTATGATTGAGCTATATCCTGTTTCAAGAAAAATCTGATCTAAAACTAAAGGATCAACCTCTCCTTGGATAATTATATTTTTGTTATCGAGATCAAATTTCATTTCTTCTAATCCCGCAACATTTTCTAGAGCTTTGCGAATTTTTTCTACACATTTTTCACAATGCATATCTTTAATTTGAAAAACTACTTCTGCCATAATCTCTCCTTGATAAATTGACTTAATATTAATTAAAATTATAAAATATATACTTTTTAATTACTATCATAAAATATTGAATTTCATTTCAATAAAGATTCATTTGATTTATGTTCCCTTTATCATCAGTTTTAATCAACCATCCATCTTTATTACTATTTTTAAATGTAGTACCACTAATAATAAATCCTCCATCATTAGCAATAGATATATCAAATGCTGAATCTTCACCTAATCCACCCATTGTCTTAAACCAACTTAATTCTCCTAAATCAGTAACTTTAAGTAAAAATAAATCACCCATTCCCTTACCAAAAGAATATGTTTGTCCTGCTAATACCCATCCTCCATCAGAATAAACTATTGAGCGACCTAAATCATTATATTCACCACCAAAATTATATTTCCAAATCAATTCTCCGTAAGAATTAATTTTTATTAATAAAGCATCTGATACACCGCTATTTTCACTAGATGTTGTACCTCCAATTACAAATTCATTTTGATCTGAATGAAAGAGGGAATAACCAATCTGCTTACCTGGAATAGAAATATACAAAGAATCTAAGCTATTACCATCCTTATCCAACTCTATTAACCATATATCACCATCAGCATCTTGACCTGAGAAAGTTGTACCTAAAACAACTATAGTTCCGTCTTTTTCAATTATATCATAACCCTCTTCTAATCGAGATCCACCAAAATTTTTATTCCATAATTCTTTACCCGAATCATCTAACTTTATAACGAGCATATTTTGATTATCATTTTCGCTTAAACTTCCAGTAATCACTATTTCCCCATTAGCTAATTCTAATAATGAATTACTTTTTATATTAGTTTCATAATTGATATTTTTAATCCATTCTTCATTTCCAAATGAATCAATTTTCATCAAAAATATACTTTTTAAATTCATATTCATATAATTTCCAGCAATAATAATTCCACCATCATTTAAACTTATAATGGAATGTAAATCATAGTTGTCATTTAAAGGTGTCTCACTAATCAATGTACCAAATTGATCATATTTAAATAACCAATTCTTACTAGGATAAGAATTTCCTAAAACAATATAATCACCATCTTGGTTAACTAAAACAGAAACGAGCTCATCACTAAATCCAGTATCAATAGTTTTAATAAATTTAATAAAAGAACTTACCTCAATAACAGGTCCTTTATTTTGTAAACCCCAAACATCTGAAGTCATAATTTGATATAAAAAATATTCGCTATTAACTACCTCATGAATAAGAGTATCTTCAGTTTGTGAATTAATATCCAAAATTTTATATAAATTTAATGGATCTTCATTTTCAGAAAAATATATTGAATATGTAGAGAAATCTATATCTGTCTCAATATTCCAATGTAACCAAAACTGATTACCATCAAAGAAAACTGAATCTATAACTGGTTCATTAGGCTTTGGATGCATGTATGGCAATCCACGAGAAATTTGACCAATAGAATCTTGAGATTCAATTAAAAACCAGTTTTGTTCATATGGATCAAATAAACCTTCATAATAAACTATAGAAGAATCTAAAAATTCATCTAAAACTACAAAATCTCCATCTCGTTTATCTGAAAACATAATTCTATGAGAAAAATATGTATCAAATGCTATTGGATTCCAATTAATGAAAATAGATAAAGAATTATAGTTAACAGATTGTATATTAATTTGTGGGGGAATTGAATTTGCTGAATTATTTATAACATTACCATCAGTAAAGTTACCAAAAACATCTTCTACTAAAATTTGGTAGTAAACGATTTCAATCGAGCTTATATCAAAATCTACATATGAGATATTAGATTTATCATCTGTTGAAAAAATTTCTTTACTGTTGAACATTGATGATATATTGGATTTTTTAACAACATATCTTTTAAAAAATTCATTACCTGAATACCACCATTTTAATTTATATCCTACTAAAACAGAATCAACAATTAAACTATCTAAAGGATATAAAACTATAGGCTCTGGATAAATATACTTGTTGTCAATAGTAACTCTTAAAACATCACTTGAACTAAAATTACCATATTCATCAAATGCTTTGACAAATAATAAAATTTCCTGATCATCAAGATAATCAAGGGTCAATAAATTAAATTTATATGTAGTGTCCGAAGTCTTAAGAGCACTTAAATTAACTAAAATACTATCAATATACAATTCAATTTTAATAACTTTACTTGCATCTTCTATTTTGCACCCAAGTTCTGATACTGTATTAATTATTGCATCAAATCTAGGTTTAAGCCATTTAATACTTGGCCCTTGACTATCAATACTAGTATTTAAATTTTGATTATTTGAACTGTTAGAAACTAGAGGAGTTTCTTCATTACAAGACAAAAAAAAGATAGTTCCGAACAAAAATAAAATACGCATAAAATAAGCTAAGCAGTATTTGAATTTAATTAAAAATTATCAATAAATCAATTTAACGAAATATTAATTATGCTCTTTGTTTTTTAAGAAATACAGTTTGATATATTGATTCTAATCGATCCATTTGCTCATCAATCCATATATTAATTGAAGCTAAATTTTCTGTTGGATATGGTTTTTTATCTGCAAAAGTTCTACAAAAGTCCATACCGTTTTTCAAATTTTCATAGAATTCTGTCAAAGTTTTTGAGACTTTTTCATTAATATCACTTTCTATCACAAGCTTATCAAAATAATCCACATACATTTGTATTTCTTTAGCAAACATATGAGGTCTTTTTGATGGGATCAAATTCTTTTTATTATTATAAAAATGAGACATCATCTCAATCAAAGAATACTCTCTATTAAACCAACTAATATTTTGCCCAGGACATACTGCTTGAGGTGCTTTACCTTCTTTTTTAATACCTAAATTTATTAAAGCACCATTACCTAAATGATCGCAAATACATGTTTTAACAACTACTTTATCTTCATTTATTTTTTTATCTAATGTATCAAAAAAATTTGTCCTAATTTCGGCTAATTTTGTTTTTTGATATTGTTTTGAAGCAGTACATATAGGAGAATCCGTAAACTCAGTATTAGAAACAAGGAATCCCTTTGGGCATGGAGATCCTGGACTTCCTTTCTCAACTTGACTATTGGTATATTGCTCTGACACAGAATTCTTCAAATTATTAAATGGAACCCCTAATGGTGACACATCACTTAAATATAAATCTGATTCATCTGCTTTTATCAATTGATTAAATGTTGTCGATTCTACACATGTTGCTTCAGGAACTAATAAAAAGGGGGTTGCTATGCCTACTTTATCAATATTAAAATCTGCTAGTAATCTTTCAATTTCTCCTGCTGTTCCAATCCCTCCTTGAACAGTTATAAGTGGACTATGAAGTGCACTAGAATTTGAGTATTTCATACCTTTACTATCATAGTATCTTTTGATTAAAGGTCTAAAAGATGATGCTAATTGGTCACGTTTTTGTTGAATTTCATTTAATAAAACTGGTAACAATTGACCGTTTGAAGCAAAAGCATGTCCTCCACAGTTAAGACCAGATTCTATACGAAATTCATATACTTCTAATCCTTTTTTTGCGAGAAATTTTCCCTGAATAAGAGCTGATCTAAAATCACTAACTTTAATAATAATTTTCTTTTTTATGTGACCTTTGGTATCTCTATAAAAATCAAGGAAATTAGACATATAGGTATACATACTCTGATTAATACCAGCTGAAAAAATTATACTTGAATCTAATTTGCTATTAGCATATCCTCTAAGTGCAGCTTTACCATCTGAATATTCAGGAGGAAGAAGCTTGCCATTTCTATCTAAATTTTCCTTATCAAGCTTAACCATTATATTTACATCTATTGAACCTTTGACCATTGCTTGTGTTAATTCAGTTTCAATAGCATCCCTCTTTTTTCCAGGAAGCATTTTTAAAAATTGGGTATATTTTTTTTTAAGAGAGCTACCTTTAGGTAATATACTAAAATATTTTTGCTTATCATTGACTTCAAAAAAAGGTAGCTTTTTTATTTGATTAAATTTTATTTCTACAATTTGTTGAACTATATCTAAGTATGCAGTTATTCTTTTAGATCGAGAATCTTTAGACCAACGATTTATAGAATTAAATTCTAGCTTAAACTTATGGCAATAATATTCTCTTACTTTTTCAATTAAAATATCATCCATTATTGAAATTACTGAAGAGATACCAAATGGTGCTACTTTAATAGGAGTATCAATTGAAAAGCCTGTACCCATAACAGGTATATGTATAGTATGCATATTATAGTAATTTATTTTATTAAGAAATTATATAAAAATTGTACACCCATAGGGATTCGAACCCCAAACCTCCTGGTCCGTAGCCAGACGCTCTATCCAGTTGAGCTATGGGTGCATCTTTTTAATATTATAAAAATATCAATCAATTAATCAAATAATTTACATAAATGAAAGCATTTTTGATGCATAAAAATTATTATTCTTTTATGTATGAAATACTTTCAGCATCGAATTTTATAGGATTAATATTATATTTTTTTAAAATAGAAGTCGAATCACATGTATTACCTAAAATTAGATCATTTAATTGATCTTGACCTGCAGGAAACCAGCTAAAACGATCTAAAAGAGATGCAATAAATGAAACTATAAAAAAAGGTGTGGGTAACATGAATACTTTTTGTCCAGTTACTTTAGCTATAGTGGTAATAATTCTATTCCATGATACTTCTTCTGAACCACCAATCTCTATTGTTTTTTTTATCATATCTTGATCTTCAATAGAACTAACAAATACTGTTGCAACATCTTTAGCATGAATCATTGATAATGCAAAAAGACCAGATTTGAATAAGTTGAGGCCTTTAAAAAAAGAAGGTGCAGGGAAAGGTAAAAATTTAGGAAAAGGGATTAAATTTAAAAGTTGTTTATTAAGCATTAAACAAAACTCTGGTCTTCCTCCACCTCTAGGATCTCCAAATAAAGAAGAAGGTCGTATAATACTCCAATCCAAAGATGAATTTTCCATTACTTCTTCAGCTTTATATTTAGAAATCATATATTGAGAGGTTTTTCTATTTTTATTTACACCAAGAGCACTCATTAGTATAAATCTTTTTAAACCTATTTCTTCACATACTTCTACGACTTTTTTTACGCCAGCATATTGTAAACGATCATTTGTAAGATTTTCAGCTGGAAATTCCCTTATTAGAGCTATAAGATATATTACTGCAGAACATCCTTCTAATGTCTCTTTAATAGAACTTTTATTTTCAATATCACCAAATATACATTCCGTTTTATCTGGTTGCAAAAGTTTATTTTCTGAACCATTTCTTACTAGGACCCGCGGTGTAATTTTTTTACTAATTAATTCATCTATAATATATGAACCAACAAAACCTGTACCTCCAATAATAGCTACTTTCATTTCATCTCCCTTTTAATTGTTTAAACTTACTCTCTTTAATAACTTTTCTTCTATTATCATGTACAAAACAGGGATTAAAATTAGAGTTATCAAGGTTGCAAATATAACTCCAAAAGCCAATGAAATTCCCATAGGTATTAAGAATTTAGCTTGTACACTTTTTTCAAGTAATAATGGTACCAATCCAAAAAATGTTGTCAATGATGTTAGAAAAATAGGTCTAAAACGTCGAGGACCAGATTCTAAAACTGCATCTTGAATACTTTTACCTTCTCGTCGATATCTATTTATAAAATCTACTAATACTAAACTATCATTAACCACTACGCCTGTTAATGCAATAATACCCAACAAAGACATTATTGAAAAATTCACTCCCATAATAAGATGTCCAATAACTGCTCCAGTAAGACCAAAAGGAATAGCTGACATTACAACAAGAGGTTGGAAATATGATTTAAATAAAATAGATAGCAATGTATAAACTACTATTAATGCTATTAAAAAATTTTTTCCTATTGATTGAAGATTTTGCTGTTGCTCTTGCTGCTCTCCTTCAAAGGAATATTGAATTGAAGGGTATTCTTTAATAATATTTGGCAAAATATCATTTTTAATAGCATTAACTACAATATTACCAGTTGTAAAGTTTAAATCTACATCCGCAGTGATATTTATTGCTCTCATTCTATTTTTTCTTTGTATAGTTGAGATACCATTACTAAGTTCTAAATCAGCAATTTGAGAAATTGGAATTTTTAAACCTGAGGGTGTATGAATCATAAAACCTTCTAAATCAGAAATTGAAGACCTCTCTGAATCAGGATATTGAAGCATAACTTTTACTTCATCTGTCCCCCTTTGAAAGCTTTGTACTTCTAAACCATAAAATGCTTCTCTTACTTGCGAGGCTACCATCATCATACTAACTCCATAATTATTCGCTGATGGTAATAATTTAATTTTTAATTCTTCTTTTCCAATGGAATAATTATCTTTAATATCAAAGACTCCGGGATATTTAGCTAAAGCTAATTTCAAATCTGCTCTAGCTAAAAGCAAATCTTCAGTATAATGACTACTAATCTGAACATTAACAGGCTCTCCTGCAGAAAACAAACTAGAAAAAAAAGATACTTCACTTACTCCTGGAATATCAGGGGTTAGCTCTCTCCATCTCCTTACAACTTCTTCAGTACTAATTGGCCTAACTTCTCCCGGTGCTAGCTCAATTGCAATTTCTCCTAAATGCGAGCCATCAAATTCTACATCTAAGGAGCCTGGTCCTCTAGAGGTTTTAGTTCGCATAGGCTGATATCCAAGAGTTGCGAGCGTATTTACCATAACATCTTGATCAGGATACTCTTCTTTTAATTGAATATTTAAAATATTAGCAGCTTCTTTAATTTTTAAAAAACCAGGTTCAGTAATTTCTATTGGAGTTCCCAATGGAAACTCTATTGAAGCTATAGCGAGATCTCCTTCAATTGGAGGAAAAAAGGAAAATTTCAAATATCCACCTACAATTAAACCTATTGTTAAAATAAAAATAGAAAGTGCTATCGAAATTGTAGATACAATATTATTTATTACCCAATTTAAAAGAGGTATATAATAATTACTGATAAAATCATTTAATAAAACTTTTATTTTTGATTGTAAAATATCCCATTTATCAGAAATAAAATGTATAAAGGGGATTGTACTTTTTTTATCATCACTATGAGCTAAATGAGATGGAAGTATAGTTAACGATTCAAATAAAGACCAAAATAAAACATATATGGTTATAAGAGGAATAATTCTCCATATTGCACCAATAGTACCTTCAACAGCAAGCATTGGAGCAAAAGTCACCACTGTAGTCATAATAGCAAATATAACAGGGGATGAAACCTGCAATGCACCCTTAATTGCGGCATCTTTAGGACTAAATCCTCGTTCTCTAAAAAGCATTATATTTTCACCCACCACAATCGCATCATCAACAACTATTCCTAAAACTAAAATAAATGTAAAAAGTGATAACATATTTATTGAGACATCTCCTAAAGGCATAAACCAAAATCCTCCCATAAATGAAATGGGTATACCAAGTGAAACCCAAAATGCTAATTTTGGTTTAAGAAATAATGCTAAAATTAAAACTACAAGCAATAATCCATACTGCGCATTTTTAACTAACAAATCAATACGACCTCTTAAAATTTTCGCATCGTTATTCCAAGTCGTTAACCTGATTTCCTTGGGAAGTATTTTATTTTTTTCTTCAACATATTTTTCAACTGCATCTGCAATTGCCAACGCGCTTTGATTACCAATTCTATATACTCTAATTAATTTAGAAGGCATACCATTAAATTCTAATTTTAAATCAGAAGATTTGAATCCATCACTAATTTCAGCAATATCTTTAAGTTTTAAATATGCTCCATTTTGATTATTGATTATAGGTATTTCTCCAAAATCTTCGATACTATAACCCTGATTCTCCGACCTAATTAAAATCTCGCCATTTTCAGTTTCAATACTACCACTAGGAATATTAATTGAATTACTCCTAATCAGTTGAGCTATTTGCTGAAAAGACAAATCATATTTTTGCAAATTTCTATCTGAAACTTCTATTTTTATCTGCCGAGGCTTTTTCCCACTAGTTTGTGTATAAGTAATCTCTGAAAGGCTATTAATTTCACTTTTAACATTATCTAACAAAAGTGTTAATGATTCTTCATCTATTTTAGAAGATACAGCAACTGTAATCACCTCTGCAACAGCTGTAAATTGTTGAATGTTTGGTGGTTCTACATCATCAGGAAAGGTTGTAATTGCATCTACTTCTGCTTTAACCTTATCTAGCATATCACTAATATTTTGGCCAGACATAATTTCAATTGTTACAGTACCAACATTTTGGGTTGCAACAGATGATATTTTTTTAACGCCCTCTAAACCTTCAATCCTTTGTTCTATTGGTATACAAATTGCTTCTTCAGTAGCAGAGGGTGACGCTCCTGGATATATTGCACTTACATTTATAATTTCTACTTCAATTTCCGGGAAAACTTCCATTCTCAGATAAGGTATAGCCATAATACCAGCAACAATTATAAATATCATTAACATATTTGCTGCTACAATATTATCTACAAACCATCTAATAATTTTTTCCATCAGAGTCCCCTAATTGATATTAATATCAACAAGCATACCTTCAACTAAAGTATTCATTCGAGATATTAATAAATTATCTCCTTTGGTAATTCCGTTTTTCAAAAAAGCTATTTTTTCTTCATATCGCCATATATCTACTATTCTTTTTCTAAGCTTACTATCAGAATCTACAACCCAAACACTACTATTCCTAACCATTGAGCGAGGAATTTTAATAGAATTTTTTAATTTAATTCCTGTAATTCTAGCCTCTACAAATTGATCAATAGCAAGCATATTATTTTTATTAAAATTTTTGTTAAGATCTATTCTAGAAACTAAAACTACCATTTTTGTTTTATAATCTTTTTCTGCTTCAGTTCTAACTATTCTACCTTTACAAAGACTACCATTATCTAAATTAAAAGTTACATCTAGTTGCTTAGATAATGGAATAGATTGACCATCGAAAGATAATCCTGTAAATGGCATATCTTGATCTGCTATTGGGAGACGAATTTCATAAAAGTCTGTTGAATATATTGTAGCTATTGAATTTCCAGGAAATAAACTTGAACCAACATTAATATTTTTCTTTCTTACTCTTCCATTGAAAGGTGCAATAATAACTGTTCTATCTAAATTTCTTTGAGCCTGCTCTACGGCAGCTTTACTTGCAGCCCAAATAGCTTCTGCCTGGGCTAATTGAGGCTTACGAAGAGTTAAATCACTTGGTTGTCCAGAACCAATTCTCTCCCATTCTTTATTTGCTAACTCAAATTCAGCTTGTTCACGCTCTAGATTGACTTTAGCATTCAAAACATTTGATTTAGCTGAAATTAGGACTAGTTCATAATCTCTATTATCGAGCCTAAGTAAAGTATCACCTTCAGTAAAGCTAGCTCCATTATCTAATTTTTTAGATACCCAATCAACTTTAGCATTTATTTCTGCTGTAATTATAATTTCATTAGCTGGAAAAATAGTACCCTGAGATTGTATTGTTGCGTTTATAGTATTTTGAATTAATGGACTGACTTTAACTAATGGTCTCTCTATTTGAGTACTTACGATTTTAGCATCTTCCTTGTTAGAAACAAGTGCAATAGTTAAAATTATACTTACTATTAATATGATAATGCCTATATTTTTTTTCATTGTTTTATATTAATTTATTAATTTTTATCATTATATCTCATCTCTCCACCTAGTGCAAGAATTAGAGAAAGATAATTATTTAGTTTTTGTCTCTTCAAGACAAGAAATTGTGATCTTGAATTATTATACTGTTGTTGACTATTTAGAACTAATTCAAGTGAGATTAAACCTTTATCATATCGTTCTTTAGACAAATTATATGTTTCTAAAGCTTGTTTCTCTGCAATCCTTAGCGCACTTATTTGAATTGTATATGAATTATCTAAATATAATAATTGTTCTATTTCATTGAATGCTCCTAAAAGTTTCAGCTTCAATGATTGAATTGCCTCTTGTCTAAGAGCTTTATTTAATTTCATATTAGAACGAAGTCTGCCTTGATTAAAAATTGGAGTAGTTAGGGATATACCTAAATTACCAATACCATAATCATTATTTAAAATTTCTGATATATCATTCGTTGAAGTTCCAGCAGAAGCATTTATTAGAATACCAGGTAATAAATTACGCTTACTTTGAGCGACGCGCATATCGGAAGCTTCTAATTTTGATATTTCAGCTCTAATATCAGGCCTTCTATTAATTATATTTACTGGCAAATCTCTAGGAATTGGAGGAATAATTTCTGGAAAGGAAATAATATAATTAAATTCAGAACCAGGATATCTACCTTGATAAGTATTTAAAAGTCTATTAATACTACTTAATTGTATTTTACGCATTTCTATTTGAACTTTTGAGCCAGCAAGATAAGTTTCAGACATTCGTAGATCAAAACTAGATTTTATTCCTTCTTCATATCTATTTTTCACCATATCTCTAATTTCTAAAAGACTATTATAAGATTCTTTAGCTATAATTAATTGTCCTTCAGCCTCAACTCCTTCAAAATAAGTTTGGATAGATCGAATAATCGTTGAAAAACCTAAATAAGAAAGTTCATAATTTTGTGCTTCAAAATCTTTAGCAGCAGCCTTCTTACCATTTAAAGCACGACCCCATATATCTATTTCCCATTGTAATGATAAGTTTAGACCATATGTTTCAACTTCAAATTTTGAAACTTCAGTATTTGATTCTTCTGAATTATTAGTGCTATTATCATTACTATTTAAAAATGATTCTGCAAAACCAAAGTTTACAAGATTTTGCACTGAATTATTTTGACTTAATGAAGAATTAACATTGGGATATACTGATGCACCATTTAACTTAGCAGTTTGGAATGCCATTTCTTGCCTGTGAATAATGCTCTTTAAATTAGGATTTCCCGTCCTTACATCTTTAACAAATTGCTCTAGTGTTGAATCTTTAAATGCTGACCACCAGTCGCCAGTAAGACTATCGCTATTAGGAATTTGTGATTCCCAATTATTTGGTATATTAATATTCACTAATTCTAAAGAATCTACTTTAGAAGTACTGCACGAAAGATTTACTAAAATCATAAATGATAAAGAGAATAAATATTTTATATTGATGTAGGAATTAAACATTTTCAATATTGAGATTCTTGTTAATTTTTTTTAAAACATTTTTAAAAGATGTAATTTCATTTTCAGAAATATCTTTATTTACTTCTTTTCTAGTTTTTTCTATAATAGGTGCAATATGATTAAATAAGTTTTTACCTTGTTTAGTTAAAATAACTCGTTTAATCCTTTGATCAATTTGATCGGGAACTCTAATTACAAATTTTCTTTTTTCTAGCGTATTAACTATTCGAGTAATACTAGTTTTATCTTTTAAACAGAAATCCGATAAATCCTTATGTGTAGGATTTACTTTATGTGAAATAGGACCTAATACCATCCATTGATCAAGAGAGATATCAAAGCCATTATCTTGTGCATTTTTTAAAAATTTTCTATACATTCCTCTATGAGCACTCATTAAAAGCATACTCATTGACATATTAAATTTTAATAATTCATTACTTTTCATTAAATAAATTTATGAGGATAATAGTTGGTGCATCAACTATATTTTATGTAAATAAATGTAACTAAATTTTTATTAAATAAAAATTATTCATTAAATAAAAAAAGGGCAAAAAGCCCTTTTTTATTTTGTTAAAAATTATAATCTATTTTAATAAAATGATTTTTTTAACTCTAGCTATTTTTTCACTTTTTAATTTTAAAAAATAAATTCCTGAAACATAATCTTGAGCATTCCAATCTAAGGAAAAATATCCTGAATTAATATTTTTATTTAAAAGCGTTTCAACTTTTCTACCCTGCATATCATATATACTCACATTTACACTAGTTTCGTATGGTATTGAAATTATAAAGTTTGTTACTGGATTAAAAGGATTAGGATATGCATCACTCAAGCCAAACTCTTCAGGCTGAACACTATCACTTAGCTCACGATTTAATGCAAGCGTATTAAATCCATCACCAATCACCATATTATTTGTAAATACCACTTCCTCTTCGTACGATACAACAACATCATTCAATGCATCATAGTACTTAAATGTCATCTCTTCTCCATCTGCGATACTACTATATACTTGAACTGTATATAAGTAACTGTCATTAAATGGGAAATACATTCTCTCACCTATACCTCTGCATTCACCATCTACAAACACACCTAAAAGATCACCATCTGATCCACTACGACTTTCAACACTTGCAGTTATTGTACCTATAAATTCATAATCAGCATAATTAAAATCCCAATCTGAAATTGTATCAACTAATTCAACCTTACCCTTATTCTCATCCAATCTAGACATAGCGTCAAATGA
>MDTB01043830.1_pt1 | contig 23337 bp, 26 predicted proteins | sample 811161 | NCBI WGS metagenome assembly MDTB01 (sample SAMN05326650, study PRJNA326480) | marine metagenome | isolation source: seawater | place: Mediterranean Sea | collected 2009
CAGGGGCCTACGGTGGGCTCAGCCCGAGATCGACTGCGTGCATCCACTCGATGACGGATCCGCTGGTGTCATGTACCGCAGCATTGACCGCACTGCAGAGGCGCTGGGTGCTGACGGTGAGCGATGGCGTCGCATCTTTGAGTCACCGGTTAACCGCTTCGAAAATCTGATAGCTGGCGTGACAAAGCCGGTCTTAAGAATCCCAAGACATCCCCTGACCATGGCCCGATTCGGAATGATCGCCGCCACACCCGCCACTTCGTTGGCGCGTGTATGGCGAACAGAACAGGCAAAAGCTCTGTGGGCAGGCGTAGCTGCCCACGCACTCCATCGTCTCGATCGGCCAATGACGAGCGCCGTTGGAGCGATGCTAGTTGTTGCCGGACACGCCCGTGGCTGGGTGGTTGCCGAAGGCGGCAGCAGAGCGATCTCGGACGCACTACTTGCCGAGCTCCTGGACCACGGAGGCAGGGTTGAAACTGGGCACCGCGTCAGCTCCGTGGATGACTTGCCGCCTTTCGACGTGCTCATGCTCGATGTTTCGCCTTCGGGGGCAATGTCGATTCTGGAAAAACAATTACCCCGACGCGTTGCGCGCGCTTACGGCTCTTTCAAGCACGGCCCTGGCGCGTTCAAAGTCGACTTTGCAGTCGAAGACGGGATCCCCTGGACGTCGAGCGATGCACGCAAAGCAGGAACGGTGCACGTCGGAGGAGAAATTGAAGAGGTAGTGGCTGCCGAGTTAGCTGTGCACCAAGGACAAATGCCAGACCGGCCATTCGTTCTTGTTGGGCAACAATATCTTGCTGACCCGAGCCGCTCGGCTGGGACCGTCCACCCGTTGTGGACCTACGCCCACGTTCCGCATGGCTTCACAGGAGATGCAACACAAGCAATCATCTCCCAAATCGAACGATTCGCCCCAGGGTTTCGCGACCGTATCAAGGGCATTGCAGTCCGGTCGACAACCGAGATGTCGCAGTACAACGAGAACTTCACCGGCGGAGACATCATTGGTGGGGCTTCGACCCCAAAGCAGCTGATCTTCAGGCCCCGAGTTACTCTCGATCCCTACTCTGCGGGGATTAACGGCGTCTGGCTTTGCTCGGCATCGACTCCGCCTGGTGCAGGCGCCCATGGTATGTGCGGATCGAACGCCGCTGATCGAGCTCTTCAGTACCTATCGCGCCGCTAGGGGATCCCATGCGTCGCAGTGACCTCAAGAGCCCAAATCTTTAGGCTTTCACGCCATGAACGCTGGACGCCTGTCCCTATCTGCATGATCGACAAGTGAATCGGCGAGTTGCTCCATGGTGGCCGCCCGAAGCTCGGCAAAACGGGGATCGGAATCGAGATTTTGCATTTCCTCCGGATCAGCGGCGAGGTCGTAGAGTTCACCGCTGGATGAGCCGGCGTAGCGCGTGAGCCGAGTGTCGCTTGTCACGATCGTACGCATCCTTAGTGGCTGGCCGAGCCCGGCGAGATCAAAGAGCTGGTCCTCTTCGACGAGCACGTGATCGCGAACCTGCGCAGCGGGTTCTCTGAGAATTGGGGTGAGGTCATGCCCTTGCATCCCCCAGAAGGGCTCGACTCCGGCGAGTGCGCAAATGGTCTGGGCCAGATCGAGAGTCGACACGAGGCTATGCGAGCAGCCTTGCGTAATCCCCGGTCCCGCAATGAACAGCGGCACCTCAAGGATCGCTCGGTAATGCATTGCTGTCTTCAGCATGAGGCCGTGATCCCCGAACATATCGCCATGGTCACTCGTGAAAATCACGATGGTGTTATCGCCAGCGCGTTTGATTGCAGCCAAGACCTCCCCGACTGCTTCGTCAATGAGTTCAATCGTCGCAATCTCTGCTGCAAGCGCCCGCTGGTACTGCTCGATTGTTGGAGCAAAGGCAGACAGATGAAATCCTTGATGACCTCGCCGCTCCACCAGCCGTTTTAGGTGCGGCATCGATGAGATGTGCGTGTCATAAAAGTTCTTGGGAGGCTCAAGACTGCTGTGGTTGTATCGGTGGTAGCGATCACCGGGTGGAGTGAACGGGTGATGGGGGTCCGGAAACGACACCTGAACGAAATAGGGGCGAGGGTCATCAGCCTCAATGAAGGCAGCAGAGCGCTTCCCAACCCATGCTGAGTGGTAAAGGTCGGTGTCGACTACCGGTTTACGAATTTCCGACCAAGTCTCATCGGTGATGAGCGCACGCTTTCTTCCGCGAATTGCCAGGGGATCAACCCCCTGCTCTCGCAGCCACAGCGCATAGTGTCCGCCGACAACGTCTCCATGATCGACCGCAAGCTCGGCGTGTTCGAACCCATACCAGCCCGGCGCAATGTTGTGTTCGCCAAGTGGGTCGTCGTAGCGAGTTTTCAGCTCCCACGAGTCCCAACCCGTCGGAGGCATCGAAACAGCGTCGTTGCGAAGTGTACGGTCGACGACTGCTGCTGCGATTTCGGGATGGTCGCCCATGTTCTGTAAATGGAGCTTGCCGATAAGGCCTGTGCGGTAGCCGGCGTCGGCCAGAGACTGCATGAACGTGGCTGAGCGATCGTCGAGTGGAAGGCCGTTAAAACGAGTGCCGTGGACCGATGGCATTCGACCGGTTGCGAGGCTTGCACGATTCGGCATACATATCGGGTTTGCCACAACAGCGCGTTCGAAAACCATCGCCTTTTCGGCGAGTCGATCCAAGTGTGGGGTGACGAAACGTTCATCGAGGCGGCCGAGGTGATCGCGCCGGTGTTGATCGGTTACGATAAGCACGATGTTTGGTCGAGTCGAATCAGGCTCGCCGTGCTTGGTTAGTTCGTGATCGTTCACGATCCTGGGGGTCCTTGCAGGCGTTGCTCGTGAACCTGTCCGACGTGTTTGCCGATATCCCATCCGAGTGGAGCAAGGTATTGGCTTGCCCAGTCGACCGATGCTTGGTCGGTGACGGTGGCGAGAGAATCGTTGTAGGTGTTCATGAAGCCAGCTATCGAAGCGGCGCTCAAGAGGGTGCGGACCTCCGCATCGGAAAAGTGTGATCGGAGCTCGGCGTGATGCTCAGATGTCACGTGGCGCGGCGTGCTGCCAGCAGCGGCGGCGAAGGACAGCGCAGCGCGTTCGCGTTCGTCAAACATCGGCGAGTCGGCGAACTCCCAGAGTGCTTGTACCTTCTCTATCGGGACGCCGAAATTCGCTAGGCCGTAGGCCCCATGGGCCGTGCAGTGCCGACAGCCAGCAGCCTGACTTGCAATCGTGAAAACCATCAGATTCAGCTGGATACCAGGCTCTGCTGCGAAAATGGTCATACGCAGCTCTTTGAGTTTGTCGTACATCTCGGGCCACGCATCAAGGTCCCACTTTTGACGGTCCTGATACCCGTCTGAGTTGAAAACATCGGATGTCATTCTGTGCTCTCCTGCTTCGGGCACGTGGCTGCGGTCACGCCCGCACGTCAGGGACAGTGGTCACGTGGGCCTAGGCAATTTCGTTCCGCATCACGCGTGAGCGGAGCTCCGTGCCGGCTGCTTAGACGCACACGTTGCGCAACTTTCCGAGGCCTTCGATCGAGGTCTCGATGACGTCGCCGGAGGCAAGAAACTCGCCGCTCGAGGCCCCAATGCCCTCGGGTGTACCGGTGAAAATGAGGTCGCCAACTTCGAGGGTGAGAATCTCTGAGAGGTACGAGATGAGGGTTGGAACGTCGAAGATGAGTTGGCCGGTGTTGCCGTTCTGGCGCCGCTCACCGTTGATGTCGCAGGTGATGCGTAAGTTCGAAGGGTTCGCAATGAGATCGGTTGAGACGACTGCGGGGCCACAGGGTCCGTAGGTGTCTCGGCTCTTGCCGAGATCGAAGTGGGGTGGTTTCGCGGCGAATTGCAGGGCTCGGTCGGAGATGTCCTGACCGACCGTAAGTCCCATTACGTGGTTCCAAGCGTTGGTGGGGGAAATGCTGCGCCCGGCTGTGCCAATCACAACAACGAGTTCGGCCTCGTAGTCGGCAAAGTCGCTGTTGAGCTCGACGTTGTCGGCGGCTCCGGCCAGGCACGAGGGGAACTTTGTGAAGACAAGCGGGCTTTCGGGGAGGTCCATGTTGGCTTCTCCGGCGTGTTCGACATAGTTCAGGCCGATGGCGAAGACGGATCGTGGGTTTGGGACTGGTGGTCCAAAAGCTGCGCTCGCGACTGCACCTTCCGGAGATCGGCTGTTGAGCCGGATGGTGTGCATTTCAGCGTGGCGGTGAACAGCTTCCATCGGATCCCCCGAGAAGGACCCGTTGGAGGCCGCCGCAAGGTCGTGCCAGTTCTCGCCATCAATGAGCACGGCTCTGCCGTCGAGATTCGCCAGTCGGAACGCCATCAAAAATCCTTGTTCCGGCCCGGAAGAAGCAGCGCAATGAGTGACTGTGCGTGCCGCTCGGTCAGGGCGTGGTCGTTGGGCTTGATACCAAGGAGCTCGGCTTCTGGGCCGTTGGCGTAAAGCAGCGAGGCAGCTCCGATCATGGAGTGGTAGAGCACGTCGGGATCGACCTCAGCAGCAATGCCCGAATTCTGGAGGTTCGTCCACGCCGCCAAGAGTTCGCAATGACGATGTGCAAGTTCCGTCTCGACGAACCAGGCCAGGCGTTCGCTTGGCGCTGCGCCCTCATGCATCATGATGCGGTTGAGCTCGGGTCGACGGGCAGCGAAGTGCACGAAACCGCAGACCATCGCTGCAAAGTGATCGGCTTGTTCGTTTGACTCGAGCTGAGCGAGTTGTTCGGCGATCGCCTGGTCGAGTTCATCGAGGAGGAAGAGCAAGGCTGCTTTCCAGAGTTCGTTGGTGGAACCAAAGTGGTAGTTGATTTGGCTCTGGTGAGCGCCCACTTTCATAGCGATACGGCGGCCGGACGCTCCTGCGAAGCCTGTGCTGGCAAACTCGCAAATGGCTGCCTCGACGAGCGCTGCCCGTACGACATCTGATCCACGGTTTTGTCGCGATTTGCCTGGAGCTGGGGCGAGCGCAAACTCAGCGTGGGAACTCACGAAGAAATACTTCCATCACTTGAACAAAGTTACAAGAGTTGATAACCACGGGGGAATGAACGACACGATCCGTCCCCGCAAACTGGCCCACATTGTCCTGCGCACGGCTCGCTTCGAGGAGGTAGTGCAGTGGTGGTCGACGGTGCTCGGCGCTGAACCTCGGCACGAAAGCCCCTTTCTCACCTTTCTCACCTATGACGACGAGCACCATCGGTTGGCTGTGCTCAACAATCCCGGTCTTGCTGATAACGACCGGATGAGTGCTGGTCTTGAGCATGTCGCCTTTGCGTACGACACGCTTGACGATCTGCTCGCGACGTATCTGCGTTTGAAGCATCTCGGGATCACTCCGGTGCTGCCAATCCATCACGGCATGACGATGTCGCTCTACTACGCCGACCCAGATGGCACTCAGTGTGAGCTCCAAGTTGATGTCATGGACGAGGCGACCGCCGCAGCCTTCATGGCAAGCGACGTATTCGCTGCTAACCCGCTTGGCGTGCCGCTTGACCCCGACGACTTGGTTCTTCGGCGCAATGCTGGAGAGTCACTTGATGCGCTCACCGAGTACGTCCCGATCTAACAATGCCCGAAGCCGATCTGATCATCGTCGGTTGTGGACCCGTGGGTGCAATGGCAGCGCTTCGTGCTCGTCAGCACGGCCTGTCAGTCATCGCTCTTGATCGTGAGAGCGAGGTCTACCCGCTGCCCCGCGCCGTCAGTATGGACGATGAGATCCAGCGACTCTTCGCAACAGCAGGTCTTCTCGATGGACTGCGATCCTGCAGCTCGCCCTTCGGTGGTGCGGAGTTTCTTGACCGTCAGGGCCACCGCGCTATCGGTATCGAACTTCCTGTCGACTTCGTTGGACCGAATGGGCATCCTCCAGTCGTTGCGTTCGATCAGCCCACCGTTGAACGACTGCTGCGCAAAGCTGCCATCGGTGCAGGGGCCGATTTGCGCTTCGGAAACGAAGTCGCCGCTCTCGATGGCAACAAGCTGACCCTTGGCGACGGTGCGACGATTACCGGACGATGGGTTTTGGGCTCGGATGGTGCTCGAAGCACCGTGCGTCGACAGCTTGGTGTCGAGCTTGAGGATCAGGGCTTCGATGAGGACTGGGTAGTTGTCGATACGACACTGCTCGATCCGGGCCTTTCGCTTTCGTCGCTCGTTACCCAGTACTGCGACCCCGATCGCATTGTCACCTACATTCCTGGTCACGGCACCCACCGACGCTGGGAGTTCCAATTCCTTGAGGGCGAGACAAGGGCGGAGATGGCATCGCCGGAACGAATCGCCGAACTTCTCGCCCCTTGGGGCTCACCAGATCAGTTACAGGTCGACCGCATTGCGGTCTACCGGTTCCATGCTGTGGTCGCTGAACGGCTTCGCGTTGGAGAGGTGTTTTTGGCCGGAGACGCTGGTCATCAGATGCCGCCATTCAACGGCCAAGGCATGTGTTCGGGCATGCGCGACGTTGAGAATCTGATCTGGAAACTCGCCGCAGTTGCAGCCGGCCACGCCGATGAGCGACTGCTTGACACCTACGATGATGAACGCCATCGCCACGTGGCAGGTCAAGTCGAACACGCCGTTGATGCTGGGCGATTGATCAATGCAATCGCAGAGGGTGGTGCTGATTCATTCGAGGCTGGTTATGGGGGTGGTCGGGAGTTTCCCCACCTCGAAACTGGGCTGCGTTGCGGCAACCATCGTCTTACCGGGCACCCGTTTCCGCAACCCTTTTTTGAAGACGGTGGTTTCGACCGCCAACTTGGGGACGGCATCGCCCTCGTCACTACGGCGTCTACGCACATTCCACATGACGTGATGGACCGCTGGGCGGCAATCGGTGCCCGTCGAGTCGACACCAAAGCTAACCTGTTCCCGAGCCTGGTAGAAGACGGCACGGTCGTCGTTGTGCGACCTGATCGTTACATTGCCGCGGTCACGCTAGATCTTGTGTCAACGTCGGCAGAGCTCGCCGAACTTGGCCTCGCTGTGGGATGACGACTGGTTACGAATCGCCTTCGCGCAAGTCACCCAGCTCGGCTTGACACAGGCAGAGTTGAATTCGCATACCCCAACATGCGCCGATAGGTCTTGTGATAGTGGTGCAGAGCCGGTTCGTTTCGACCAAATATGGTCTGCTCTAACGCGGAACCGTTTGCGCAAGCTTGCTGACTGCAAGACATTGCGTAGTCCTCGTCCCGAATGATTCTGCTGAACGTCGAGGCTATTTCCTTGGCGATCTCCGTCAGGTTTGCCGTGCCCAGATTTTCTTGTGCTTGCTCAAGCTTGGCTTGGCGGATGTAGAAATCAACCTTGCTGATGTGCCTGCCGGGGTCGTTGCGATCCGGCAGTGCTCTTACAAGGAAGACGCCGATCTCGAAAGGCATGAGGATCACGTTCGGGAAGAGCCAGTAAACGGGCAGTCCGGCAACGGTAATGTCCCATTCGTCCTCAGGCAGAAGACGCATTTCGTCAATCGCCCTCTTGCAAAGGATCATTCGGTGCAGATGACCGTCTTCGTCATAGCACTGCACGTTGCCGTGGAAGCTGTTGGCGAGTGTGTTCGAGTGGAGCGAGTTGAAATGGTAGGTCTCACCGAACGTGTCCATTGCGAGCTTCCAGTTGCAAGCCGTGTCGTACTCGTCAGCGGTGAGGCGCTCGAGATCTTCGAACCCCCAGGTTGAGAACTCCTCGTTGAACCACGCGCCCAGTAACCAGTCAAGGTCGATTTCACCTTCGGGGTCCGGGTGGACGAAGAGCAGCCCATGACGCTCCTCAGCTGGCAGCTCGCGCAATCCGAGACACTCTGTGTCGACATCGCCAAAGTGTTCTGCTTTCGGCAAGCCGACAAGTGACCCCTCGGTGTCGTAGGTCCATGAATGAAACGGACAAGTGAAGCGACGCTTTTGGCCGCGCAGCTCTGACTCCACGACCGCACCTCGGTGGCGGCACGCATTGACGAAGGCGCGGAAACAGCCGTTTTGGTCGCGTGTTGCGAGGATTGGGATGCCGTACTCGTTGTTCGTGAAAAATGAACCGACTTGGGGTAGGTCACCACTCATGCCGACCAACTGCGGCAGCCCGACGAACCATTCATTCCACTCGCGCTCGGCCTGGTCTGGATCGGTGTAGGTAGAGACGTTGTTTACGTAGGTTTCCCCTGCATCCACATTTGTTCCTGCATCGAGATGGGAAAGCAGAATCTTGATGAGTTCGACCTGGGTACTGTGTTGCACGGCATCATGTTGCCGAGAAAAGCGAGTGAAGGCCAATCAGCACGATCGAGGAGCCGAAGGCTTAATCGGAGGTCTCGCTTAAGGCAGTTGGTTCATTTCGCAGGAGAGCGAGACGGCAGCACGCAGCACTACCAGCAAGGATGCTCACGGACGTTTTGCGAATTCAGATGGCGGAGATCACGGCGAAGTTGCAACATAACTCCGGTTCGCACCTCTGTCTGGCTCTTCACAACAAGGAGGGGATCGGGGCTTGAACGCCGCAACGCCGACGAAAACCTCCGAACCATATTCAGCGGATGTTTGCAGGTTCCATTCTCTGGCCTGGCCAGGAGAGGCTTCATCCTTCCAGAGCATGTTCAGAGCCGTCTGGAATGCTTTCCGAGAAGGGGCGTATGTTTGGCCCATGCAGAATGAGCTGACCGAGCGCTTTGGAATTGAGTTTCCGATCTACGCGTTTACGCATTGCCGTGATGTTGTGGTTGCCGTGAGCAAGGCAGGCGGCCTTGGCGTTTTAGGAGCCGTAGGCTTCAGCGTTGAGCAACTCCAGACGGAGCTTGATTGGATAGATGACCATATTGGTGACAAGCCTTATGCAGTTGATATCGTCCTGCCCCAAAAGTATGACGGGGACGCCGGTGAGATGGATCTGGGCAGGCTTACCCAAGATCTCCAGTCAATGATTCCTGATGGCCATCGCGAGTTTGTACGCAGCTTGCTTGATGACGCAGGAGTGCCGGAGCTCCCCAAAGACGAGGCTCTCGGCAGCGGCCTAATGGGATGGAATCGCGCCACTGCAGTGCCCCAGGTAGAGGAAATCCTTCGCCACGACAACGTCGTCATGGTCGCCAACGCTCTCGGAACGCCACCGCCTGACCTTGTTGAGATGATTCAATCTTCTGGGCGTGCTGTTGGCGCACTATGCGGCACACCGGCTCAGGCAGCTCGTCACGCTGCCGCCGGTCTTGATTTCGTCATTGCCCAGGGCTACGAGGGAGGCGGCCACACAGGTGATATTGGGTCAGTCGTGCTTTGGCCACAGGTGATCGACGCCGTGTCGCCTCTTCCCGTGCTCGCCGCGGGCGGGATCGGCGGTGGTCGTCAAATGGCCGCCGCACTTTCGATGGGCGCAGCTGGAGTTTGGACCGGCTCACTTTGGCTCGCAGTCGAAGAGGCAGCTGCTTCACCTCCAGAGATCCAGAGTTACCTAGACGCAACGAGTAAAGACACCGTGCGGAGTCGAAGCTACACAGGGAAGCCCTGCCGCATGCTCCGGAACGACTGGACGGAGGCCTGGGGACGCGGTGATACGCCAGAAACTCTAGGCATGCCGCTTCAGATGATGGCGGTGCGAGAAGCAATGACTCGCCAGGGCCGCTATCCCGACCAAGCGCAGTCGGTGGCCTTCAACCCTGTCGGGCAAGTCGTGGGCACTATGAACAGAGTGAAGCGTAGTGCCGATGTTGTCCTGGAGATGGTTGAGGAGTGCATCGAATCACTTGAGCGCACCCGACGAATGTTGTCGACTGAGTGAAACCAGAAGTGTGTAGCCGGCTGATGAAATCGCCAGGCTTCGGCATTCGCCGAACCGTTTGATAGCAGTTTCGGGGCGATCAATATCCGCCGCACTGCGATGCTCCATGCGGCGCAGTGGACGTCAGCGTTAGCAGGGCCTTGAGTCGCTGGACGCGCTCGATCGATCTGCTCGCTTCAGCGCACAGCCGCTTGATCCAACTTGCAAACGGCATCGTTCCAACCAATGATGATTGGCATAGTTGATCGAGTGCGCCTCTCCATATTCTCAGCACTGGTAGTAGCGAGCTGGGTGGTTGCAGCGTGTTCGGACTCCGACGGAGACACATTGCCGCTCGCTTCGGACGACCTCGTTGCGACAACGGCGCCGATGGCAGCCACGTCTTCGACGGCGGCTACCTCGGCAACCTCTGCGCAAGTCGGAGAGGGAGGCTGCGCAGCTCCGATCGAGTCGCTCGAGTTGACCGCTGCTGCATCACCGATCGACCTTGAGCAGATCGACGCAAGCTGGTACCCAGATATCGCCTACGGAGCTGGCCCAAATCAACTGCTCGATATTTTTGTTACGGCTAGTGCCGAACCAACGCCTCTCGCTGTCTTTATCCATGGCGGCGGATTCACCGGGGGAGACAAGGGCGCGGCTTACAACAATCGTCGCCAGTCGACCGTGCGGACGCTGTTGCAGGCCAACATTGCGGTGGCGACAATCAACTACAGCCTCCTTACAACGAACCCGATTGATCCCGACGGCGTTATCCGCCCGTTGACCGACAGCGCGCGAGCGCTGCAGTTCCTTCGTCATCACGCAGCGACCTTCAACATCGACCCGATCCGAGTTGCTACGTGGGGATCCTCCGCTGGTGCTGGCACCTCACTGTGGCTTGGGACTCGGGACGATCTCGCCAACCCGGACAGCGTCGATCCCGTGCTGTGTCATTCGACCCGGGTGGTTGCGGTGGGTGCGCTCGCTACTCAAGCGACGTACAACATCCCGCGCTGGGAAGAAGTGTTGTTCGGCCTAATCGACGAGTTTGTCCCAGCGGTTGTGCCATCTCACGACCTAGAAGAGTTCGTCGTCGCAATTGGTCGAGTCAAATACGCCCTTTCCTTCGTGGGGGTCGAGTCGTTCGATGAGCTTGAAACCCCCGAAACAAAGCAGTATCTCGAAAACGTCGACATGTTAGAACTCATGGACGCCGATGACGCCCCGATATTTGTGAGTAATCGGGCAGTGAAATCAAACAACTCGGTTGGTTCCATTCTCCACCATCCCCTCCACGCACAGGCAGTTCACGAACGCGGCGACGAGGTTGGCGTTGAAGTCGTGGCCTATTACGCAACTGACTACGAGGACCCGAGCGGCGAGACCCTCGTTGAATTTCTCGTTCGTCATCTCCTGAAGTAGGGCTCCTGTCCCTAAAGCCAGGGTGTTTGGTAGGCACATGAGTGGTTGCGCACGGCGTGGGTGGTTGTGGCTGTCGGCGTCATGGTGAACGTTTACTGCACCGGCGTATTCATGTAAGGCAACCACGGCCGGCATGGCTGGCTGCGGGTGTGCTCACAATCGGGAAGTTCCACCGAAACATTCACGCCCGACACGAACGGCAGCGTCAGCGACGATGATTCCGGATTGATCCATACCTGGGACCCGTCGAAGCCCAACACGTCAAAGGCCCAACGATTCCGGTTACCGCCAGGACTATCGACGATCAAGCGCAAGACTGAACCAGCACGGAACACGTGCCCGGCCGGCAAGATTTCGACGTCGACTTGCGTGAACGTTCCGTCCGGCAACGGCTCGTTTGCGGCCTCGGTGAATAGATGCCACGGCAGCGTCTCGGTTGACTCGGTTTCGTCCAATGCCCGATGCGAAGCCCGCAGCCATCCCGACTGCACATACATTTCGAGTCCATCGGGCCGGACTTCGCTGATCGTCACCTGGAGATCAGCATCGGCCTCGTCGGCCTGCACGCTCAACGACACACGGCCGGATCCGGTCAATACCAGATCTTCGGAGAACGGCTCGGTTTCGAACACGATCGCCTTGCCTGCATCCAGTGGTTCCCACTTCAGATTTTCGAACTCGTCGCCGTCGTCATCGGCTGCTTTGGTTAACAGCTGTGATCGTGCAACATCGACGGTGAATGTCGCAGTTGACTCTCCGCCGGTTAGGTCGTCGAGATTCCAGGTCACCGCCTCGGCAACGCTCGGCGGCCATTGCTCGAACGACACCGACTCGCGCGGCACGGGTGCCCCCAACGCTGCTGAGTTCGCGCCGCTTTCGAGAAATACGGTGATCGCCGGTTCGCTCTCCAACGTGGCCCTGGCCTCTTCCAACGAAGCGAAACGATCGGGCGGTAAGTCGACGCCGCTCACGCCGAACGCCGATTCGTAAAGGGCGGGAGCGCTGAGCCGGACCAGTGGGCTTATCTGCGGAGCTCGCTCGGCGACATAGACGTCGAGTAGTTCGATCGCTGCCGCAAGGCTCTGCGGCCCAAGTGAATCATTGTGGGCACCGTTGAAGAGGTGGGCCTTGAACACCGTTGTGCTGGTGAAGTCGTCGAGCATCGTGGCGAACCGGCTACCGACTTGCTCATCCTGCCATGTTCCGGCCAGGAAAGTGGGCACTGTGATTCGGTCGACGAAGGTCCGAGGCGATAATGGGTCGCCTTCGGCGTCGGTCCAAAATTCCCCTTCGGCTGCTGCCTCTCCGAAGTTGCGGTTCTGGCTCCGCAACGACTGATTGGCATCACAAATGTCGTCGCCATCCTCGTCGATGCGCTGGTTCACCCACGATGAGCCGTACGCCTCGTTGGCGCCCTGACGGCTCTCGCCCCAGCTTTTTGCGAACCCGTTGTTGTAAATGCCACCAGGCCTCAAGACCGACCGATACGGATCTTCGAACACCCCAATCGGCGTGATCGCAGCAAGGCTCGGTGGCTTAGTCTGCGCAACGAAAAGCTGACTTATGCCTGAGTAGCTGATCCCGATCATGCCGACATGGTTCCCGTACACCCAGTCCTGCGAGCCGATCGCCTCGACGATGTCATAGCCATCGATCGACTGCATCGGTTCGAAATAGTCGAACGCCCCGCCCGAACACCCCGACCCGCGCATGTTGACCCCGACGGTCGCCCAGCCCAACAAGCCGTAGATGTTGATCGCTGGCTCGATCTCGTAGGGACTCGACGGGTCATAACCGGAGTACTCGATCACTGTCGGATATGGGCCATCCTCAATTGGCCCTGGTAACCGCACCGTTGCGCTCAACAAGGTGCCATCGCGCATCTCGATGTAGCCGAACCCCTCACCGATCTCCTGCCCGTCGAAGAACGCCTGGTCGGGGTGTTCGTCGAAGTCGGGCACGCGCACTTCGTCGCTGCTCGGAACGGGATCGGTGCCGAGCGCAAGCACCTGCCAGCCTTCACCTGGCTCAACCTGGCGAAACAGGAGATTGCCGAAATCGTCGACCGCGCCGACCTGCTCATCCCCTGGCCCTCGCAACCTCAACTCGGTGCCCGGCGTAGCCCCTGTCACCGTGATCTGACCGGCCGCTGCGGCCGTTGTGAAGTCGGCCGGAATGGTCGCCGGTTCGCTCGCGCTGGATCCTGCATCGTCCGCATCGATGCTGGTCTCGTCAGAAGAACTGTCGGCGGGCCCGTCGGCGACGGCGGTGGTGTCAGAGTTCTCGTCAGTGAGAGGCGCAGCGTCCTCCTCGCTGTTGCCGCAGCCCGCAGCGAGGAGACACAGGCTTAGCGTCACGACGGTCGTTGGGCGGAGGACGAATTGCACGGCGAAGCGAGAGTGAAGCACGTGAGCAGACTAAGGGCGGAGATCGTGCCGGGCGATTTCGGCGTTGGGGGTCATGCGTCTGCGGCCGAGACCTCCGCGGAGAGCAGTAAGCGACACGAACCGGAGGCGCTAAGGTCCGCGGCGATGGACCCCACCGAACATGAATACGAAGTCATCCGCCGGATCTTCGACTTCGACGAACACGGCACCAATCGGATGTTCAACGACGTGATGGAGAACCCGGTTTCGAAATACACCGATCCCGATCACCTCCAGCGGGAGCTCGAGTTGCCGTCCCGTCAGCTCCCGATCGCGATCGCAGATCGCTCCCAGCCGGCACAACCGGACGACTTCCTCACTCGTGGCGAGACTGGCGTGCCGGTCGTCGTCGCGATCGGGGAGGGGATTCAGCAAGGCCTCACCACCGGGGCCAACCAGCACTTCACCTTCGGCGGATACGAGTGCGGCCTGCACCTCGGCCAGCCTTCATCGATGCCGCACTGGCCGGCGAACTGAGGCCCTGAACCATGCCGACCTTCGACGGCTCTTGCGGGGCGATCCACTACGAGCAGTGGCTCCCTCACGGTGATCCGACCGGGATCGTCATGCTCGTTCACGGCTACGCCGAGTACGGCGCCCGCTACGCCCACGTGGCCGGACGCCTCACCTCGCTCGGGGTCGCCGTGTACGCCGAGGACCACATGGGTCATGGGCACAGCGACGGGGAGCGAGCGCTGATCACCGACTTTGCCAACGTGGTCGCCGATCTCGAGACCCTCGGCCGTATCGCCACCGACGCCCACCCTGAGGTGCCGCTCCTCGTGATCGGCCACTCGATGGGCGGCCTGCTCACCGCCCGCTTCGCTCAAGCGAATCCCGACGCGGTCGCAGGCATCGGATTTCTTGGCGCCGTCATCGGTGACTGGAATTGGGCCCGTGACGCGCTCGCTGCGCCGGAACTTCCCGAAGCAGCCACCGACTTCTCTGGCATGTCGCGAGATGAGGCAACGGTCGTGGCGTACTCGACCGATCCGCTCATCTACCGGGGCCGATACAAACGACCGCTGCTTGAGGCCGAGATGCGGGCGCTCGACGGCTTCCAGGCCGAAATCGATCGACTCACGATGCCGGTGTTGTTCTGCCACGGCGACAACGATCCCTATGTCGACTTCCGAACGTCGCTCGCCGCCGTCGAAGCGATGCCGAGCACCGACACCACAATCCGGGTCTATGAGGGCGCCCGGCACGAACTTGTCAACGAGACCAACCGTGACGAGGTCATCGACGAGATCGTTGCCTTCGTCGCCCGCCTCATCGACGGCTGAAGCGTCCTCGCCCTGATCCAGAGCCAGCCGGGATCGCCTCGAAATCAACGCCGGTGATTGCGCGGGTGATTCGGCGGGCTGCCATGCGTGCGCCCCAGAGGTTGCCCGCAGCCGGACCGAGTTCGAGGGTCGCAAGGCGGCCCATCACATGGATTGGATGGCGGCTGATTCGCAGGTCATCGTCGGGTACGGGATAACCATCAACCGCAGCAATGTCCGGGAGCACCGGTGAGAGCGCTCGCAGGCTGCGGAGATCGGCGATGGTGCCGGTTGCGAGCCAAAGGAGATCGCCAGTGATGGAGGTGTTGTCCGTGAGCGTGAATTCATAGTGATCATTGATTGCGTTAGCCGTGGCGATCGGGGCGCCTGCCCGGATGCAGAGGCGGCCTTCGGCCGCGAGTTCGTGAAGATGGTTAACCATCCAGTCGGGCATGGTGCCACCGCCGCGAGCGGCGCTCGCCTGCTCAAGTCGCTGAGTGGGGGACTCGGTAGCGTCGAAGGCCCGTAGGTGTTTTGGGCCGAGCCAACCGGGGTCGGTATCGAATGACCGGATCAAGAGTGGTCGCCGGGTGACGAGATGGACCTCGGCGCCTAGGGCGCATGCGCCGGCGGCGAGATGCCCGGCGCTCAGGCCGCCACCGATGATGACGACGCGCTGGCCGCTGAGATCGGCGAGGGAGCGCAGGTCGATGTCGGCGGCGTGATCGATTGTCGGGCCAGCGCGGCCAAGCAGAGGAACGACCCAGGAAGGGATCTGGCGGCGATGGGGGTTCGAGGCAACGACGAGTCGCTCGGCCAGCAGCGACCCGCTTGACGTCTCGATTCGGAGGTGGTCGCCAGCGGGTCCGATGCGGATGGCCCGTGCCGGCGTCGGATCTGTCAAGCCCGCATCGTCGATGATCGAAGCGCAGAACCGCATGAACGCCGAGCTAATCGGCTGGTCGTAGGTGAGGCCTGAGCGGCCTAGACCCTGCTCTTGGACGAAGGCGAACAGGGCGCCGGCGTCGGGACTCGGGTGATGAACGCTCGGCGATCGCAGCACGTCGATGCCGAGCCGCTCGAACTGCTCGCGCCAGACCGTCAACCAAGATCCGCTTGGATCAAGCACGATCGCTCGCTCGGCGATCTCTGGAGCCACTTGGTGGAGATGGAGCGCCATCGCCAGCCCGTGTGGTCCGGCGCCAAGGATGCACACGGGCGTGGAGGGGGATTCGGTCGAAAGATCCACGAAGACAGCGTAGCAATGAACTGAGAATCATTCCCGGCCAATACCTGGGCTCGGGAAGGCCGTCGGTTGCATCGCAGAGAGGGCTGCATGCAGCGCGGGTGACACGTGATCGACCGGGCGTGCCTCTGCGTCGGCGCCGACGCCCTGTTGGCGGACGCGCTGCGCGATGCTGACTGCATGAGCGTCGTCAAGATCAATGCCGTCACTGTTCCCGAGGGGATGGGCGACGACTTCATGGAGCGGTTCGCGAAGCGGGCCGGCTCGGTGGAAAGCCAGCCCGGGTTCGTGGAGTTTCTGCTGTTGAAGCCGACTGACGGCACGTCGCCGTTCTATGTCTTCACCCGCTGGGAGTCCGAAGAGGCGTTCGAGGCTTGGATGGGCGGCAGCGACTTCCGTCGGGCTCACGACACCGATGGCGAGGCAGCGGCCGAATCCCGTCCATCGGGCCCGCCCGGTGTTTCGGCTGAATTGCTGTCCTTTGACGTCGTTGAGCGGGTCACCTCAGCCGGCTGACGCTCCGGTCTCCGGTCGACGCTCCCCACAGGTTGCAACGGCCATGTAGCACCGTGCGACGTCAGCAGCCCGGGGGCGACATGATCCCCCGGGCTGCTGAGCAAAGCGATGCCGCCGGCCCCTTTGTCGATTAGAACGATAGGGAGGTATCGGCGTTGGCGGTCATCGCAACAACCCCGGGTGGGCCGCTCCAATCCATACCGAGATCGTCGACGAGAAAATCGTCGGCCGTATCCGGAGTTACCCCGACGAGAGCCTGCGAGCCGGTGGAGCACGCAATGTGCGCCCCTGCCGCCAACTGCTCGACCATCGCTCGGGAGGATCCATCAGGCATGCCGACGCGAGCGTCGATTGCGTCGATGTAGTCGGCGTGCAGCAAGCGAACTGCATGCGATGCAAAAAATGCCTGAACCTGATGGCCGTCTGCGACGGCCTGAGCTGCACACGCCAGCCCGACCACGCATTTGCGCGGATCGACGTCCGGGTCGGTGGAGAACATGATGAAGAACGTCGCCATGTTGGGCTCAGCCCTGGGGCATGTTGGCGTTGATGACCACCCTGGCGGCGGCATCATCGAGCACCGGCGTGACCTCCAGCGTGCTGATGCCACCGGTCCACATCATCAAGAAGCCGTGAACTGCTTCTGACGACTCGGCTTCGATGATGGCAACGCCGCGGCCGTTGGCGACGTCGTGCCACCGGCCGATCTGCGTGAACCCGTGGGCCTGCTCAACCGCCGCATCGTCGGCTTCGGACATTCCTGCGAACGCCCCCAGTGTCTCCATCTTCTGGTCGTGGTTAATTTCCCAATTGATCATGAACAACATGACAAGCTCCTTTGTGGTTGTCGTGTAGCTCACCATGGTGACCTTGCGATTGACTTGTCGTGTGGATTCAGGATCACGGGATTGCGCGGCGGCTCCCGTGGGAAGGCCACTCGCCCGGCGCGCCGCTATTCGCTACCGTTCGCCCATGGCCGTCATCACTCCGACCGGACACGCGTGCGGCGCGGTCGTCACCGACCTCGACGCCACAGCGATTAACGCTGCCGAGGCTGCTGAACTGCGCGCCGCCCTCGACGAGCACCATGTGCTGGTCTTCCCCGACCAGCGAATGTCGAACGGCGAACTTGAACGGTTCTCCGAGGCGTTCGGCCGCCTCGGCACGGACCCGTGGTTCATCCCGATCGAGGGCAGCGATCACATCGCCGAGATCCGACGCGACGCCGATGAGGAGGCACCGCTGTTCGGTGAGGGCTGGCATTCCGACTGGAGTTTTCTCGATTTCCCACCGGTGGCGACCTGCCTGCTCGGCCTCACCATCCCGCCGGTCGGTGGCGACACCCTCTTTGCCAACCAGCACCTTGCCTACGACCGCCTACCCGATGACTTCAAGTTTCGACTCGAGGGCCTCGTTGCGAAGCACTCCGACCGCTTCATCTATGGCGAGGGCAGCATGCACGACCCGGCGTCGGACGAGACGGCCGGACAGGCCATGGCGATCCGCGGCGACCGCGACCCCTACGACGGTCAACACCCGTTGGTGCGGATCCACGAAGGCAACGGTCGGCCGGCCCTCTTCTCGACCCTTGGGTACGTTCAGGGTGTCGTCGACATGGAGGACGACGAGGCCCGTTCACTGCTGCGCGAGATTCACGAGCACCAGATCGACGACGCGGTCATCTACCGGCACTGCTGGGAGCCGGACATGGCGGTCGTGTGGGACAACCGAAGTGTGCTGCACCGGGCGACCGGCGGTTACGAAGGCCACGACCGCCTGCTGCGACGAACGACAATCGTTCGCTGAGCGGCTGTCAGCGGAGCCAGTTGTTGGGGATCGCCCGCTCGCACCAGCCCCCGAACCGTTTCCAGAAGATTCGCATGAGGCGAGCCCACATGCCGCGAGCACGACGGCGAACGAATGTGTCGAGCTGAAGTGTGAGTCGGGTGCCGCCATCGTCGGTGTCGTCAACCCAGAACTGCAGCCGGGTCGGCCGGAACAGAGCGAAGCTCAGCGCATAGCTTCCGTAGAAGTATTGGAGGTCTCGGTATTCCTCGTGCCAGATTTCGCCGAGCACACCAGCGAAGTTGATGAATGGCCCGGTGTGGGTGTTGTAGACGCCTTCGGCGAAACCGGTCTCGCCGGCTTCGTTATTAAGGAACTCGACCCGCCATGGCGGGATCTGGCCGTCGGTGAAGGTCCTGGGATCACACAGCCAGGCCCAGACCTGAGCACGGGGGCGTTCGATGATCCAGACGTGCTCGTAGACATCGTGGACGAAACCGCTCGGTGGCTCGGACGGGGACGGAGCGACTTTGAGGGTTTGGCCTCGGGAGTCGGGGGAATCGGTGACCATGGCACCATCATGGCCGCCCGCCAGTCGTTGTGAGAGGCCGGGCCTCGGGCGCCTACGCTCCGGTCATGACCCGGACGATGATCGCCGCCGTGACCCTCGGGAACGGCGGCTTCGAGATGATCGAGATACAGCGGGTGCCCGTGCCGATTCCTGCGGCTGGGGAGGTGCGGCTGAAGGTGCTGGCGGCGGGCATGAACAACACCGAGATCAACACCCGCCTTGGTTGGTACAGCGCCGACGTTGAGGTTTCCACCGATGCAGTCGCGAACGTCACCGACGGCACGATCCAACGCGAAGATGGCGGCTGGAACGAGGCGACCCCGTGGCCACTGATCCAGGGCACCGACTGTTGTGGCATCGTCGACAAACTGGGCCACGGCGTCGACCCGACCCTCCTGGGGAAACGCGTGATTGTGCGGGCGTGCATGCGCCCGAAGGGTTACGAGACCATGCACAACGTCTGGATGGCGTCGGACTTCGACGGCGCGTTCGCCGAGTACGTGAAGGTTCCGGCAAGCGAGGTGTTTCCCATCGAGTGCGACTGGACCGACGCCGAACTTGGCGCGATCCCGTGCGCCTACGCCACCGCCGAGAACATGATCCAGCGAGCGGGTGTCAGGTCCGGCGACCGTGTGCTCGTCACCGGCGCGTCCGGCGGCACCGGCACGGCGTCGGTGCAACTCGCCGCTCGTCGAGGCGGCCATGTCGTCGCCATGGCCTCGAGGTCGAAGTTCGATGAGGTCCGTGCGCTCGGTGCCCACGAACTCGTCGAACGCGACGAGGCCCTTGAGCCGGAGTCGTTCGATGTGGTGATCGACAACGTCGCTGGTCCGGGCTTCCCGGCGGCGCTGGAAGCGGTCCGGCGTGGTGGATGTCTCGTCACCTCCGGCGCAATCGCCGGTCCGATCGTCGATCTCGATGTCCGCACCCTGTACCTGCGCGACATCCGGCTCATCGGCTGCACGGCGTGGGCCGAGACCGTCTTCTCGGATCTGGTCGGCTACATCGAACGAGGTGAGATTCGGCCGCGCGTGGCCAAGACGTTCCCGCTGACCGACATCGTGACGGCACAGCGGGAGTTCTTCCAGAAGGCGCATGTGGGCAAGTTCGTCCTGATCCCCTGACCGGACGGTGTCATTCAGACTGCAGCCATGGGGGGTGCTGGGCGGAGCTCGCCATGTTGACGACATGCTGCCCAACAACGAGGTGGAGGTCGACCCCGCCAAGTTGGACCGCATTGACGCCCTTCCGCGCGGACTCAATGCCGACGATCTCGAGTTCCTAGAGTTTCCAACCTCGATCTGGGAGGCCATCTCGGCCACGGTCAAGGCCGAGCGCGACGTCGCCCGCGTCGTTCGCACGGCCCCCTGGGCCCCACCATTCCAATGCGCTCACGGTCGCGTAACGCATCAATGCTGACGGGCACATCGTCAGCATGGGTGACGGGTGGTTGGACTTCGCCCTTTACAACGGTGCCCCAGAGCTCGCCGAACTCATCGGAACGCAAACGCTGTGGTCGTTCTTCAGCAGCGACGCCAGCCGCAGTATCTGGCAGATGATCACCGAACGGGTTCGCAACGCCGGCGAAGCAATGCAGGTGCCGCTTCGCTGCGATGCACCGCATGCTCGCCGCTGGTTCGAGATGACGGTCTCACCTGAGGCGGACGAGCACGTTCATTTCCGCTCCGTACTTGTCTTCGAAGAGCTTTGAGAACCGGTCGCCTTCCTCGGTGCCTTCGTCGAACGCGATACCACTGACCACGAGATCCCCCTTTGCACCTGGTGCGCGAGGGCCGAATACGAGGGGGAGTGGCGCGAGGTCGAGGATGTCGTGCGTCGAGCTCGCCCTCTCGAGCGCGCCGTCATGCCACCCGTCGTGCACGGCGTGTGCAGCGCCTGCCGCGATGAGCTCAGCCGTGAATGCTCGCTCGTGGGCGCCGGCGGGGCCGACGACTGAATCAGCGTGTGGTGAGCTGCTTGCCCAGCTTGCGCATCCCGAGCCTGAAGCCCACCGCACCGGCAACCTTGGCAATGGGAGCAAGGAAACGCGGCAGGTAGCGGACCTCGACATCCTCGATCCAGACGACCTCGCAGGCCGTCTCGCTCGTCGGTTCGATGGTGAAACCCGCCCTGCCGGTGAGCACCGGGCCAATTTTCTCGACCTCGCAGTCACCCATGTCGGCACCGTCGTCCCAGGCGCAACGAGTGACCCGCATCTTGTCGGGGAGAGCCAGCGGGCCGTAACCGGTGGTGGCGGTGAACTCCGAACCGACCGCTGTTGGGTCGCCATCGGTGTGGATCTCAACCTTGGTGGCGGGGATCCACGTCTCATGGCCCTTCCAGTCGATGAGCGCATCCCAGACGACCCGAGCCGGAGCATCGAAGGGCTGGGTGACGGTAAATCTCACGTTGGCCATGCAATGACGGTATGGAGACGCAGAGCGCTCTGCCACCCCGGCCGCTCCGGGTGGGCGTGGCATCTGCCACTCGCGCAGACTGCTCGGGTGACCGCCGATCGTCCCGCACTCTTGCTCGCCCAGGATCTGGGCTACACCGTCGGCGAAGACGGCACCATGACTCCGACGGTCGTCCTGCACGTCGACGATCACCCTGAAGTCGCCGACCTTGCACGCGTTCACGCCATCGAAGGCATCGGCGACGTGCGCACGACGGGCCGCCGCGTCGACAATGCCGGTCCAGACGGGGCACCGATCTTTCTTCTTGGCGTCTCGCTCACATCACCGGTTCGGGCTGCGTTCGCGATCATGTTCCCGTTGCCCGACGCCGAGGCTTTCCTCCGCGACGCCGGTCGGGGCGGGCGACTGGCGTTGGCCACCACTGATGTAGGGTCAGTCGGGGCTGAGCGGCCCTTCTGGTTGGCGATCGATCTTGACGGTCGATCGCTCGAACAAGCCCTCGACGTGATCTGACGCTCGGCGTCATGCGAAGGGTGGATCCGCGCGGTGCGGTATGCCGTTCAAGATCAAACGGCCCGTAGCTCGGTCGTTCGCTTCACGACCTTCATGGCGAGTTAGGACGTGAGGGTCTGGACGTGGGGGAGCGCCGCCAACTCGTCCATGTGGATGGTCGCGAATGCCTTGGCGTCGGCGGCGACGACACGAAGGAGATAGTCGGGCTGACCCATTATGCGGGCCGCTTCGATGATCTGGTTGCGGCAGGTGTGCTACCACCGGTGTTCGCCGCCTCCGACGACCCTGAGCGACTCGTGCCGATCGTCACCCGTCCCGAGCGGATTCGGATCGCCGTCGCGGGCGACCGGACCCGGACCAACGCCTTCAGCAACGAGTGGCCCCACGGCTGGCGGACCACAAAGGTGGTCGGTCACACACCGGCAAGCGATGTGGTGTGTTCCGTCGACGGGTCGTGCAGAATCGTCCGGTGATCCTCTACGTCGACAACGAACACGCCTCGACGTACGGGCGGGCAGGCGACTGGCTTCTCGCTGCCCGCACCCGAATCACCTATCGACTCGGTGACCTGGCTGGCGATGTCTGTCTCCTTGCCCGATACGGCGACGTCGACCCCGACCTGATCAGGCGGCACGGAATCCGGGCGGTGTTCATCTCTGGTCATGGCGCCCCACCAGAGGCATACGACGAGCGCGAACGTGAAGGCCTCCGCGAGATCGTTCGCCTGGGCGACCTTCCCGTCTTTGGATTCTGCGGTGGGCTGCAGTTCATTGCGGGTGCTCTCGGCGTGGCACCGGTTCGTATGGGCCGTCTGCTCGACGATGCGGACGACCCGCACCCCGACTACGAGCCCGGCTGGATCACCGAGCTCGGCTACGAGCCGGTCCAGCTGGTCGGTGACCACCCATTGCACGACGGGCTCAGCACCGCCCCCGTCTTTCGCCATGCGCACTCGTACCACCTGCCCCGACTGCCCGACGGGTTCGTCCGGCTCGCCGAGACCGACCCGTGTCCGATCCAGCTTGCCGCGCACGAGGAACGACCGCTCGCTGGCGCTCAGTTCCACCCCGAGTATTGGACCGCCGATAAACCCGACGGCGAACGTCTCATCCACAACTTCCTCCGATGGGCCGGGGTGACCTCGTGACGGCACCGCTCGACACGGCCCGTCATCCGCTCACCGACTCCGCCTATCAGGCCGCCTGTCGTGAACGGCTCGACAACGACGGAGCGCTCGTGTTGGCCGGGCTCGTTCCCGCCCCGGTCATCGACGAGATCGTTGCCGAGGCAGCACCAAGGATCGACGAGGCGTTCTTTGCCGACTCGACCCACAACGTCTACCTGGCCGATTCGGACCCAACCCTCGCCGACGACCATGCGTTCAACCGGCAGGTGG
>MDTB01221998.1_pt1 | contig 23327 bp, 26 predicted proteins | sample 811161 | NCBI WGS metagenome assembly MDTB01 (sample SAMN05326650, study PRJNA326480) | marine metagenome | isolation source: seawater | place: Mediterranean Sea | collected 2009
GATTAATAAATTATCAAAACCAATTTTTAGAAAAAGTTGAACAATTTTATTCACAAAGGATGTCAAATTGAATTATGTAGTTTGGGATATTGAAACAGACTCTGCACAATTAGATTGGGCTACAATTATTGAAATTGGTGCAATTTTATTAGATGAAAATTTTAATGAAAAAGAGAGGTTTACTGCAAGATGTCGGATGCCCCAAGATCGAGTCCCATCCGCAACTGCTTTATGTATAAATAAGTCAAACGTTGATTTGATCACTAAAGGTAACTTGAGTCATTACCAAATGATTGCTCAAGTTGAAAAAAAATTTCGTGAGTGGTCACCAGCAACTTTTATGGGATTTTCTAGCGTAGGATTCGATGATGAAATTTTAAGACGTGAGTTTTTTAAATCATTAAGAAAACCATACCTTATCAACACAGAAGGCAACTCAAGACATGATGCATTGAATATGATTAAAGCAGCATTTGCTATTGATGAAAATGTCTTGAAGACAGAACTAAATCCTAAAGGAAATAAATCTATGAAATTAGAGTCTCTTGCAAGACTTAATGGTTTTGACTCCTCGGGCGCTCATGGAGCTCTTTTTGATACTGAATTAACTGTGAAAGTCTTAGGTCTATTAAAAAATAAACAACCCGACTTATGGCATGAGTACTTAAAAACAAAAAGTAAAGTTGTTGTTGAAAATTTAATGAGACAAGAAAAAATGTTTACAATTAATGAGAATTTTTTTGGTAAGAACTATTTATTTTTAGTTGCTCCTTTACACCCAAATTCATGCATGCATCCAGTTTATAAATGGGGACAAGTGGTAAATTTATCAGCAAATATTGAAGAATTACAAAAACTAAATTATCAAGATTTAAAAAAAGAGATGAAGAAATCACCCCGTTTTTATAAAACAATAAAATCTAATAAAGCTCCAATAATTTTAGACAAAAGTTTGGGTTTAAAAATAGATCCTTATAGAAAAATAGGGATAAATTTATTGAATAAAAGAGCAGAATTAATGAAAACTAATGAAAAATTTTCACAGAATATATGCAATATTTTAAAAGAGGCTGCAGAGGAAAAAATAGAAACTGCATCACAAGAAGACGCTGAACCTGAAGAGACAATTTATTCTGGAGGTTTTGATATTTTCAATAAGGATGTTCCGTTATTTGAGAAGTTTCACTTTTCAGATTGGAAAGAGAGATTATCTTTGTTGGATAAATTTAAGGATGATAGATTAGTGACGTTTGGTCATAGTTTGATATTTAATGAGGCTCCAGAAGTCTTACCAAAAGATATTCATAGGAAAATAAAGAGAAGAATAGCCTCTAGAATTTTAAGTACTAATAAAGAAAAATGGTGGACTGTCTCAGCTTTTTATTCAGAGTGTGATGAAATTAGAGAAAATGAAGATAAGATGTTTTCATTTAAAACTGTTGATGAAAAACTAAAATTTTTAGATGGTATTAATGATTATGTCATGAATCTAGAACAAAAATATTCAGAGGCATAAATTAATAAAATAAAAAAAGATTTATTTGGCCATTGAAAAAAAATGTAAATCAATTATATCAATAATATGCTTATAGATTTTAAGGATGAAGATTTTGATAATAAAATTAAAAATGAAGATGTATCTGTAATACAATTCAGTGCAGCATGGTGTGGACCTTGTAAATCACTAAAACCTGTTATGGATAAATTAGCAGGAGAATATAAAGATAAAGCTGGCTTTTATTATGCTGATATTGAGGATGGTGGAATTAATACTGGCAGTGCGGCAGGAATAAGAGGAGTACCAACTGTAATTATTTATAAAAAAGGTGTTGAAGTCGATAGAAAAGTTGGTGGAGTTCCAGAAAGTCACATGAAAGAATTTTTAGAAAAAAATATCTAATTTAAATTTAAAACTTCAGCACAAAGATATAAAGATCCTGTAATTAACAATAAATCTCCGTCTGTCATTGGTACTGCTTTAATAGCTTGCTCAATACTTTTATGAAATTTAACATTAGGCATACTTTTAAATTTTTCTTTTAATTTTTTTCCACTAATTGCGTTAGGTTGATTAGGTATATCAATTGTGGTTATTGAAGAAATATCTTTGAAATAACTGATATATTTCTCATGCTCTTTATTATTCATCATTCCAATTATAACATGTTTTTTACAATTTAAACTCTCAAGATAATCATTCAATACTCTTGCACCATCTTCATTATGATCACCAGAAATTAAAAATAAATTATTTTTGACTAACTTTTTTAATTTTCCTGATTTAATCTCTTGAAGTCTTGCAGTGCTGTTAATTTTTTGGATACCTTGTTTTATATGCTCATCACTAACACCTAGATTAAGAACTCTAATTGTTGCTATTGCAGTTGAAATATTTTCTAGCTGATATTGACCTAACACATTAGGACCTGGTAGTTTTAATCCACCAAATTTATCTTCAAAATAAAAAAAATTATTTTCTCCTATAGAATATGAAAAATCTTCATTGAAATAAATTTTATTAGATTTGTTGTTATCAATACATTTCTTGATAGAAATCATAGTATTTTTATTATTTTGATTAGCTACTATAATGTTTGAATTTAAAAGAGCTGAGGTTTTTTCAAATACTATTCTTTCAATAGTTTGTTCATTCTCAGGAAGCCAATCAAAATGATCTTTACTAATAGAGGTAACAATACTTGCTAAATTTTTTTTTAAAATATTTGTGGCATCAAATCTAAAAAATAATCCTGATTCTACTAAATTAATATTATCAGAATATTGAGCAGCTTTATAAAAATAGCACGCAGTTAATATTTCGAAAAATGTAATAGGTTGATCACCATTAATTTTCTCTACATCTTCAAAAAGTGAAGTTAACTCATCATCATTTAATTCTTTATTATTAAATACAAACCTTTCATTAATTTTTTGTATATGTGGACTAGTGTAAACATTACACTTAATATTTGCTTCTTTTAAAATTGAATAACATGCTTGAATGGTTGAGTTTTTACCATTTGTACCCACTACACTTATAGCTCTAATTTTATTCTGGGGATTTCCAAGTTTTTTACAAAGATTTAAAACTCGATCTAAACTTAGATCAATTTCTTTAGGATGCAACTTTAGAAAGCGACTGAGTATTTTTTGTAGTTTCATTTTCTTCAGTGCTTATAACAGAATTTTGCTTTAACAATATTGATAATAAAGTTCCAATTTTTTCTGTGAGATTTTTTCTTTCAATAATTATGTCTACAAAACCAGTTTTTTCAACATATTCACTTTTTTGAAAACCCTCTGGGAGCTCCTCTTTCACAGTGCCCTGAATTACTCTAGCACCTGCAAAAGCGATTAAAGCTCCTGGTTCAGCGATATGAATATCACCTAGCATTGCGTACGAAGCAGTAATACCTCCTGCTGTTGGATCTGTTATGCATACTAAGTATGGTAAATTATTTTTTTTTAACTCATTGATAGCGAGTGTTGTTCTAGTCATTTGAGATAAAGAAATTAAACTTTCCATCATCCTCATTCCTCCACCGGCACTTATACATAAAAATGGTGTTTTATTTTCAATTGAATGTTGAATCCCATATAAAAAAGCTTCACCTTCTGCAGCAGCCATTGAAGCTCCTAAAAAATCAAAGTCAGAAGCTACAGCAGTAATTTTAATGTTATTTATAGTTCCACTGACAACCATCATTCCACAATCCATACCAGTTTTTTTTCGTGCATTTTTTAATCTATCTTTATAAGATTTTGAATCTGTCCATTCTAAAGGATCATCTTTTGGAATGGGTGTTTTAAAAATCTCATAATTATTTTTTCCAAACAATATATCAAATCTTTGTTTTGGTTTAATACGATGATGTTTGTTGCAGTCAGGACAAACCCACAGATTCTCCTCTAATTTTTTTTTTTTGATTGGTCCTTTGCAACATGAGGTCCAATCACTATTAGCCATATCTTCTTGTGATGCTCTTTTATGTATAGCAGTTTTAATTTTCTCACCAGCTTTTATTATTTTAGTAATCCAATTCATTTAATTTTATTTTTTAATCTCTTCACTACATTAGTAACATTTGTGACAGCATTTTGTCTCTTTTTAATTGATCTTGTAATTGTCTTACAAATTGCGCTTCCAACAACTAATCCATCAGCTTTTTTTAATAATTTTATAGTCTTTTCTGTGATACCAAAACCAATTACTACGTTTTTTGATTTATTTTGATTTTTGATTTTTTGGTACTCCCGAATTATTTTTTTTGGGGAAACTTTTAATTTTCCTCCTGTAGTGGAAAGCATACTAATATAGTAAATCATGTCATGAGAATCATTAATAATTTTTTTCAGTCTTAATTCAGAGGTAGTAGGCGAAATAAGCTGAATAAAATTAATTCTATTTTTTTTGCATTTTGATGCAAAAATTTTATTTTCTGGATAAGGTAAATCAACAACTATTAAACCATCAACCTTTGATTTCTTACATTTTGTAATAAATTTATTTTCATTGTATTGATAAATCATATTATAATAGCCCATTAATATAATTGGTTTATCTTTCCTTAATTTTTTAAATTTACTCACAATTGAAAATACGTCATTTATTTTAATCCCATTTTTTATTGCACGATAAGCGCTTGTTTGAATCTGACCTCCATCTGCAATGGGAGTGTTATGTGGAAATCCCAGTTCACAAATATCAGCATATTTTGAAATTGACTTTAAAATCTCTAATGATTTTTTTTTAGTATTGTCACCGGCCACAGTGTAAGTGAGAAGAGCAGGTCTATTTTCTCTTTTGGCTATTCTAAAAGATTTATTAAGTAGAGAATTAATCATTAATACTTACCCAATCTTTGTTTCAAAATGTCTCTATCTTTTTTAGCATCTCCACAAGAATTAACTATTAAAATTGTATCTTTACTTAATTTTGGTGCAATTTTTATGGCCTCAGCAAAAGCATGACATGGTTCTAAACTTGGATTGAGTTTTTCAAATTTTGTTACCATCTTGTAAGCATTCAGAGCAGCCTCGTCAGTCGCGTAAGTGTATCTTGCTCTTTTCGTATCTTTTAAAAAACAGTGGATTGGACTAACTCCAGGATAATCTAATCCAGCACTGATAGATTCTGTTTCATGGATCTGACCTTCATTATTTTGACACACATAAGATGCTGCACCATGTAAAATTCCAATTTTAGCATTTCTGCTTAAGGGAGCCGCGTGCAATTTTGATTTTTTTGGACCCCCAGCTTCTACACCTATTAATTCAATTTGTTTTTTATCATAATCAATAAATTCACTCCAAAAACCATACGCAGAGCTTCCTCCACCCACACAATTAATAAGCTTTATTTTTTTTGGAATTTTCTTAAATTCTTTTTTTAATTGGGTCTTAAGTTCTCTAGAGATTTGAGATGTAGACCATCCACAAATTTTAACAAAGATATTTGGGCCAACTGTAGAACCTACACACATGTGAGTATTATCACAATTAGAAACCCAATACCTCATACATTCACTTACAGCATCTACTAAAGTTTGGCTTCCAGAATATACAGGAACAATTTCTGCCCCATTTTTTCTCATTGCTTCACAATTTGGTTTTTGTCTTTTAATATCCTTTGCGCCCATAAAAATTTTACATTTAAGTCCAAATTTTTTTGCTGCCATACTTAGCATTTTTCCTGCATAGCCAGCACCAGTATCACCAACTATATATTTTTTACCCATAGCCTTGCAAATTAATGCATGAACTGTTGCATTGTAGATTTTGTGAGCACCTCCATTAGCCTCTGAAACAACTTTTGCCCAGATTTGAGCGCCTCCTAAATAACTTGATAAATTTTCCAATTTAATAAGTGAGGTTGGAGCACCTATGTAATTTTTAAAATAAAAATCTCTTTTTTTTATGAATTTTTTATTTTTCCTAAGTTCTTGAAATTTTATTGTTAAATCCTCTACTGGTTTTTTCAGAGTTTCAGGAATAAAGCTTCCTCCAAATTTATTACCCCAAAATCCAGATACATTATGCTGATCAATTAAAGGTATATTCTTTTTAAGTTTCATCGTTTAAATTTTTTACTCTATTCAAGAAAATTTCTATTTTGGAAACGTCTTTTAATCCAGAAGTTTCTAATCCTCCAGATATATCAATAATATCTGCTATTTTTTTATATTTTTCAAGATTATCCTTATAACTTATGTTTCCAGCTATCATGATTTCTTTTTTAAGATCTAAATTTTTTATCAACTTATGGTCAAAAGATAAGCTAAGTTCATATCCCTTGCTATCAAAAAGATAGATATCTGTGACGTCTTTATAATTTTTATGATTATTAACATCTTCCATGTTATTTATAGTTAAAGCAGTAATAATTTTTTTTTTTATAATTTTTTTTAATTAGTGCAACATCATGTGGGGGCGTATCATAAATTTGATAGTAATCAAAATTAAGACTCTTAATGTTTTCTAATATCTTTTTACTTGGCTTAACCAAGACAGCTACAAATAAAGAATTCTTTTTATCAACTTTTATTAACGTTTTCAGTTTCTCTAATTCTACGTACCTTTTCGATTTTGGGTAGTTAACTATAAAACCAATAAACTGAGGAGGGTTTTTATGTTCAATTAAATATTTTAAAGTATATTCATCAGAAATCCCACATATCTTTGATTTAAGTTTCATTAACTTAAATGATTTACCAATTTCTCAATATTTTTTTTGATATTTCCATTCGTCAAAGATCTACCAATTACAATCCCTGAAACCTTATTTTTAAAAGCATCTTTGGGTGTCATAACTCTAGATTGATCATGTAAATTATCATTAGGAAGTCTAATCCCAGGAGTAATTATTAATAAATTTTTGTATTTTTTTCTTACTAGTTTAGCTTCATGTGCTGAGCATATTAATCCATCACAGCCAGATTTTTTAATCAAATTTGCTTGTTTAAGGACCAATTCTTTAACTGTTTTGGTATACCCTATTTCTTTTACTGATTTGTTATTTAGACTTGTTAAAACTGTAACCCCAAAAACTTTTAAATTTTTATTCATTTTTTTTGTTTCTTTTTTAATAGCTTTCATCATTTCTAGCCCACCATTTGAATGAACTGTGATATATTTACATTTTTTTAAATCCTTAATAGAATGAATTGCAGAGAGTGCCGTTTGTGGAATATCATTTATCTTTAAGTCAAGCCAAAAATCTCTTTTAAAGTTTTCTAAAAACTTTCTTCCATTTTTAGAATAAAAAAACTGTAAACCAAATTTTGGGATTATCTTAATTTTTAAATTTTGAATTGAATGGACTATTCTTTTAATCCTATTTATTTTAGAGCTATCACAGGCAACAAAAATATATTTATTTTTCATTGTTAATTTTTTTAAACAAATCTTTTGCCATTTTGAAGTGAATTATTTTTTTTTTAGGAGTACTAACTTTTTCTCCTGTTTTAGGGTTTCTTGAAATTCTGGCTTTTTGATCTTTGGTTGAAAAAACCCCAAAACCCCTTAATTCAACCCTTTCACCTCTTTTAAGAGATTGTTTAATTTCGTTTAAAATTATATCAGTAAATTTTTCTAAGTCCTTTTTTAAAAAATTTGGGTAACTTTTTGCTAGTTCTTTTAAAAGCTTTGATTTTACAATAGCCAATTTATTTTTTTATTGTTTTATTTTTTTTCCTTATCTTTCTTTTTTAGATCTTCAGATAAAGATGAAAATGGCAGGTTTTTGCCAGATCCTTCAGAGCCATATTTTTCTAAAGCCTCTTTTTTTTCAATTTCTTCCAGAAGCTTTATACTCAAACTTGCTTTTCTTTTTTCTAAATCTAAGTCAGCTATAGCACAATCAATTCTTTCTCCACCAGTAAATCTAGTTGTTCTAGCATCTGCAGCATTGATTGCTATTTGAGACTTTTTAATTTGAAAATCCATTTCACAACCCTCTGGTCTTACTACCAAGCTTTTGTTATCTGTAGAAATAATTTTAACAGTTATTGTTTGATTTACTTTTTTATCTTTAAACCAATCAAAAGGATCTTTCTGAGTTTGTTTTAAACCAACTCTTACTTTTTGTTCTGAGGATTTAATTTCAAGAACCTTAACTTTAATTTTATCTCCTTTTTTATATTTGGCTAATTCTTCCTCACCATTGTTAAGATATGTTAAGTCATTACAGTGTAAAAATGCATCTATATCTATGTCTTCAACTTTAACAAACATAGAATACTCATTTTTGTTTACTATCTCTCCTTCAACTATAGTTTCTACTGGAAAACGCTTTTCAAATACTTCAAAAGGATTATCTTGTGTTAATCTATGTGAGATTGCTACTCTTCTTTTTTCCTTATCAATTTCTGTAATTACACATTCTATCTCATCTCCAACTTTGAACATTTTTTTTGCAGAAACATTTTTTTTTGTCCAACTAAGTTCACTACTATGAAGAAGAGTTGTCAAACCTGCTTCTAATTCACAAAAAGCTCCAAAGTCCATTATCTTAACAACTTTTACTTTATAAACTTTATTGAGTTCGTAATTTTCGATATGTTCGAATGGATCTGGGGAAAGCTGTTTAACAGAACAACCAACTTGTAACTTTTCTTTATCAACTGAAATTACTTTTAAATCATGTTTTTCACCAATGTTAAAAACTTCATCAGGGTGATTTACTCTAGAATAAGATATTTCCTGTAAGTGAACCAATACATCTAATTCACCATTCACATTAAAAAAACAACCAAAGGAGCTATATCCTTTTACCTCTGCATCTTTAATAATTTGGCCAACTTTAAATTTTTCTATAATTTTAGCTTTATCTTCTTTTTTAAAAGAAGAAATAATTTCTCTTCTAGATACACAAGCATTACCACGAATTTTATCTAACTTGATTAAAGCAAATTTTTGAGGTTCATTCATTAAGTGGCTTATATCTTTTAAGGGTTTATCACTAATTTGAGAACCAGGTAAAAACATTAATGCCCCAGTATCTATGTGTTCAACAATACATCCTCCTTTACACTTCGAGGTAATTTTTCCCATTATTGGTTCTTTTTTTTCATAAGCTTCAACTAACTTATCCCACCCTTTAATTTTTTGAGCTTTACTAGCAGAAACAAGCACTTCACCGTTTTTGTCTTCAATTCTTTCTAATAATACTGGAATTTTTTCACCAATTTTAATTTTTTCTTGCCAACCCATGCTTTTAAGTTCATTGATGTCTAAAACAGGTTCACTTTTTAAACCATCAATAAATAAAAAAACAAACTTTTCTGTAATTTTGTTAATTTTTCCATCAATAACTTTTCCCTCTTCAATTTTAATTTTAGAAAGCTGATTATTTAAAAGTTGTTCAAATTCTTTTGATGCTTGATTTGTTAGATCTTTATAAATTTCCATTTAAATTAATTTTTTATCCATAATTTGTTTAATTTTCAAAAAACATGCTCTTTTAGTTAAATTTGAAGTATTAATCAAGATTGAATCTCTCGTTTTCTTAAGAGGTGAAATTTTTCTATTAAAGTCACTTTTATCACGTATTTTGATACTTTTTAGGACTTCCTTATAAGAAATATCTTTTTTAAGAGATTTTAGCTCTTTATATCTTCTTAAAGCTCTGGTCTTAATGCTAGCAGTTATAAAAAATTTAAATACCGCATCCTTCATTATAACACTCGTAATGTCTCTTCCATCTAAGATACTACCACTAAATTTTTTAGGTGGTTTGTATGCACATTTAATTTGAAAATTATAAACAATTTTTCTAATCTTTTTATCCTTAGCCACTATTGATGCTTCAAAAGCTAATTTATTTGATAACAATTTTTTACTGTGAAGTTTTTTAATTTTTAATTTTTTAATTTCTTTTTTAACCAAGGAATAATTAAATCTATTTGGATTTTTAATCTTTAAACTACCTATAAATCTATAGATTTTACCGGTATCTAAGTAGAATAAATTATAATGTTTTGCTAAAAGTTTTGCTTGAGTACCAGCGCCCGCAGCAGCAGGCGAGTCAATGGCAACCTGAATAAGTTTTCTCACTCTATTTTAGCTCCTAAGGATTTTAATATTACCAGAAATCTTGGAAAAGATGTTTTATAAGAATTATTGTCATAAATTTTCCAATTCCCACCAAGTGAAAGAGCTGAAATAACACACATCATAAAAATCCTATGATCTTTTAAATAATTTTTGATCACAAAAGTTTTTTTAAGTTTTAAATTTGGTTGTCCCCATATTTTTAATCCATTATTTTTAATCTTTTTTATTTTAATTCCCATCATTTTAAGAACTTTTATTCCCCAATCCAACCTTCTAGATTCTTTTTTATTAAGTTCACCGAGGTTTTTAAATACACTTATTCCTTTACTCACACTTGCAACTAAAAAGATTAGTAAAAATTCATCGATTGTAGAACTATTTAATTTAGGGTTTAGATTTATTGATTTTAGATTTTTTTTTGATCTTATATAAATATCTGAAATTTTTTCACCTTTATAATATCTTTTGTTAAAAAATTGTATTTTTGAACCCATCATATTTAATATTTTAATAATGCCAGTTCTTGATGAATTAGTATTTACATTTTTGATCGTTAAATAAGAATTTTCACTTAGCAAAGTTAAAACTATAAAAAATGAAGCAGAAGAAATATCCCCAGGAATTTTATAATTAAATGATTTAAATTCCTTTAACCCATCTATTTCAATAATATCATATTTTTCTCTTTTATAAATTTTTATTGGAATTTTTAAAACATTTTTAAACATTAATTCTGTATGGTTTCTAGAGGGTAAACATTTTAGCTTTGTTTTTCCTTTAGCTTTAAGCGCTGCAATCATTACAGCAGATTTACACTGAGCCGAACCTAATTTTTCTGTAAAATTAATTGGTTGTAGTAATTTTGGTCCCATTAATGAAATTGGAAGTTTTTTGCTGTTCTTTTTAAATTTTACACCAAATAATTTAAGTGGCTTAATTATTCTATACATGTCTCTTTTCTTCAAAGATCTATCGCCAGTAATTTTAACCCATTTGGTTGAGCTGACTAACACAGAAAACAAAAGTCTTGCAGTAGTTCCTGAGTTTCCTGCATCTAAAATTAACCTATCAGAAAACCTATAACCAAATAATCCTTTTCCAATAACTTCACAATGGTTATTTGTTAATCTAATTTTAATTCCTAATTTTTTGATACTATTTATAGCGTTTAAAACATCTTCTGATTTTAATAAATTAGTTGCAATGCATTTGCCTGTGCTCAATGATGAAAGTAGTATAAATCTAATGCTTAAAGACTTATCTCCATCTACAGAAATTGTATCTTTTTTAAAAACATTAAGACCTTGTTTGATTACAGTTATATTTTTCACTTCAATTATTTAAATTTGAAATTATCACCAAAATAATATTTGGTTGCATTTTCATCTTTCATTAATTCATTAGGAGTGCCCTCGGCAACTATTTTAGAGTTAGAAAGTATTATTGCTTTATCACAAACTACTAATAAATCCCTTGCCTGATGATCGGTAATCAGAATTGTTAAATTATATTCAGATTGTAGTTTAATAATTATTGTTTGTAACATTTGAATAGTTTGGGGATCTAAAGCTGCTAGTGGCTCATCCATTAGTAAGATTTTAGGGTCTCCTAAGAGAGACATACTAATTACTAGCCGTCTTTTCATTCCACCACTTAAAAATTTCGCTTCAACTTTTCTTACAGCATCTAATTCAAATTTAGATATAAGTTCTTCAATTTTCAATTTTCTAGCCTTAGAATCATCAATCAAAATTTCTCCAATTGCGTTTAAATTATCTTCTGCAGACAAATCAGAAAAATATCCTCCGATCTGGGGCACTAATGAAATTTTAAATTTTTTGGTCCTACTGTAAATGGGGTATTGAGTTATATCCTCCCCATCAATGATAATATTTCCAAAATTAGGTTTTAAAACTCCTGTAATTAAATTCATCAGTGATGATTTCCCTGCTCCATTCGGTCCTAATAGTCCAATTACCTGTCCTTTAGAAATATCTAAATTTATATTATCTAATATTAAGTGATTTTTTTGAAACGAAAGGGAAACTTTTTTAAGTGAAATTAATGGCTTACTATTCTTAATTTTGGTAATTCTAAATTTTTTGATAACAGACATTATTTTATAATACTTTTTGCAAGAACTTTTTTTTGTTTATCTATCATATAAATTTTTATATTTTTTGTTATTAAGTCTAACTCTAATATATCAGCTTTAAGATTATATCCAGGTTTTTTGTAAATAACATTATTTGAAACTCTTATAATATTTTCTTCAATTTTAGTATTAACATCAATTTTCTTTTTTTCTTTATCTAAAACTAAATAAAGTTCATCACCTGTTATAATTTCTTCATTTCTTTTGACTTTTACATTATTAATAAAAGTTGTTTCAAATGATTGAGTATTAAAATTTGCAAAATCTGAGGTTAAAATAATAATTGTATTATTTACTAATGTTAAACTAGCATTCACATTAGTTAAAAACATTAAATCTGAATTTTTTGAATTTATCTCACCATAATCAGCTAAAATTTGGTAGACATCACCCTGACTATTATTGAAGGAATATTCAATATTTTCAATTAAATTTTTATCTATAGGAGAATCTTCAATTTTCTTTTCTTCAAATTCTATACTTTTAATTTTTTTTACAGAATTATCTGAAATATAAAAATAATTTAATATTATGTAACCAATGAAAAATAATAAAATTGTTAATAAAATTTGAATTAATATTTTTCTTTCCATCGATTAGGATATATCCAAATTTAGCAATGAATGAATATGAAGTATACCTAACGTTTTTTTCTTATTAGAATTTCCATATACACATAAAGTTGTAATTTTTTTCTCATTCATCAATCCTAAAGCGTTTGCAGCTAGTACATCTTTGTTTATTGAAACCGGGTTTTTAGTCATATAAAATTTTATTGGTTGTTTTTTAAGATTGTGATTTTTTTGGAGAATTCTTTTTATATCCCCATCAGTAAAAATACCTACTGTTTCATGTTTTTTATTCCTTATAATAGCAACACCAAGTTTTTTTAAATTAATTAATTTTATGACCTTTTCAATTTTTGTATTTTCATTTGTAAAAGGAATTTTATTTCCCACAGACATAATCTCTTCAACTGTTCTAAGTTTTTTTCCTAAATTTCCAGAAGGATGAAATTTTTTAAAATCTAATTTACTAAATTTTTTTTGGACCATTAAAGAAATTGCTAATGCATCTCCTATAGCTAATTGAGTAGTGGTGCTTGAGGTGGGAACTATTCCATGACCAGATTCTTTTACCTCTGGTATCAAAATCCTTATATTTGCATTTTTATAAAGTAAAGATTTTTTTTTCGATACAATTCCAATCAATTTGATTCTATTTCTATTGGCATATTGAATTAAATTTCTTAGCTCTTCAGTATTACCAGAGTAACTTAAGAGAATTAAGATATCTTTTTTCGATATTGAACCTAAATCACCATGAGAACTATTGCCAGCAGAAATAGCAAAGGAAGGTATACCAACAGAAGACAATGTTGCAGAAATTTTAGATGCTATCAAACCACTTTTACCAACCCCACAAAGAATAACTTTTGATGGACACTTAGAAATCAAATCTACTGACGCATTAAAAGATTTTCCTAAAGACTTTTTCAATTTACTTAAAGCTTGAATTTGTAGATCAATTACCTTCTTTCCTATTTTAGTAAAATTTTTATTCATTTATAATTATTTAATGTGACCAAATATCCTCACTGAACAGAGCCAGATCAAGATCAACTCTTGTTTTTAAAAACTTAAGACAATCTTTATACAAATCAACTCTTTTTTCTCTTTTTAAAATTTTAAATAATTCATCATGAATTTTATGGAGATAAATTACATCATTTGCACAATATTTTAATTGAGCAGGTGTAAGCTCACCTCCAAAATCAGAGCTCTGAAATTGCTTACTAATATCTATATTTAAAAACTCCTTAATTAAAGTTTTCAGTGAATGACTATCACTATATTTTCTTGATAATTTTGAACAAATTTTTGTATCTAAAATATTATTTGTCTCTGTTTTCAAATAATATTTTATATGTGCCAAATCAGCTCTGCCAAAATGAAAAATTTTGGTAACATTTTCATCTTTTAAAATTTTTACTAAATTTGGAGCTTTATAGCTTGATCTATCTAATTGAATTATATGGGCATCATTTTTGCCAGATGAGATCTGTATTAAACAAAGAGGGTCGCGTAAAACATTGAGACCCATAAACTCTCCGTCAATAGCTATAAGATTGCCTAATTCCAAATCATCTGGTAAATCATTTTTGTGAAGTTTAATTTCAACACTCATTTTTAATATATATATATGAAAGCAAAAAATTGTCTAATTTTTGGTGGCTCAGGCCAGATTGGGCGACAACTAATTAGAAAATTAACAAAAAATGAATTTAAAGTTACTGTTGTCACAAGAAACATCCATCAGAAAAGTTATCTCATTAAAACCCAAGCTAATGCAGGATATATAGATATTATAGAAACAAGTATTTTTAACGAAAAAAAAATTAGAAGCTTATTTGAAAAAGCAGATATATGTATAAACCTAATTGGAATTTTGTACGAAAAAAAGAGGGTAAACACCTTTAAGAATATTCATACCTTATTCCCTTCTTTCTTAGCTAAGCTTTCAATGGAGTACAAGTTAAAACATTTTATTCATTTATCAGCTTTAGGCATAGATGAAGCTAGTGATTCTGACTACGCTTTAAGCAAACTAGAAGGAGAAAAAAAAATTTTAAATAATTTTCCTTCGGCAACAATTCTTAGACCTTCAATTGTATATTCTGTAGATGACAATTTTACTACTAACTTCATGACCTTACTTAATAGAATGCCATTTTTTCCACTGTACTATTCAGGCAAGACTAAGTTTATGCCAATTCATTGCTCAGATTTAACAGAAATTATTTTATATGTTATTTCAAAAAATATTAACTCAAATATTATTGAATGTGTAGGACCAGAAACGATGACATTTAAAGAAATTATGGAGAGTATTCTAGAATTAATAGAAAAGAAAAGAATTTTGATACCTATGCCATTATCTTTAGCAAAGGTATCAGCAAAATTTTTTCAATTATTTCCCAAACCTTTGCTTACTCTTGATCAATTAAGACTATTACGACACAACAACATTCTATCTGGAAAATATAAAAATAATTTTGATATTAATATACCTAGTAAAAAATTTTTTCACTCTGAAGTAAAGAAGTATTGTTATATGTGGAAAGATGGTGGTCAGTTCTCAACCGAAAAATTTTCTAACAAAAAAATTGGTAATTAAAGTAAAAAGCTAACAATCTTAACCTGTTTGCGATTTTTTATTAATGAACTCTGGCAGCTCCTCTTTTTCTACATCTTCCTCCTTTTTACCTTTTGGCTGGTAAGCGTAAAGTAAATGAAGTTTACAATATGAGAAATCTTTTAGTGAGGACCTTCCACAAAAGTAAAATGACTTTTCATCTGGATGACCTATTGGCCACTTACAAGTATTTTCATCTAGTTCTTCTAATTGCTTTGGATTTTCCGGTTCAAAATCTTTCTCTATTATTAGAGATTTAAATTTACTTCTTTTTCCTCTTTTAAATTTTTGTTTTTTATCGTCAATTCTACTATCAAAATTTGTATTTGATGTTGCTGTTCTTGTTTTAATTTTTCCTGATAAATTTAATCTATGAGCCTTACCTATAACTGCATTTCTACTGACTCCACCAATTATTTCTGCTATTTGACTTGCGGTATTTCCTTTACCCCATAGTTCTTTTAATTTATTGACTTTTTCTTCTGTCCAGCTCATATAATTCTATATATAGTGTTTTTTAATTATATAAACACAATATAAAGATATAAGTTTTTAATTAACAAGTAATTAGTTACAGTTATTAACAAAAAAAACATTGATTATAATTAAATTCAATCTCAACTTGCATTGAAATATTTTAATTTATAGAACGTTTAAAAATAAATGAGCTATTTAGCAAAAAATTATAATAGAAAAAAACTCTCATTTACAAAAGGGAGAGGAAGTTTTCTGTTTGCAACTAATGGACAAAAATATTTAGACTTTGTTCAGGGGATCGCAGTAAATTCTTTAGGGCATGCACACCCAAAATTAGTTAAAGCCATGAATGACCAATCAAAAAAACTTTGGCACGTATCTAATGCCTTTGAAATTCCAGAAGGTGAAGAACTCGCAAAAAAACTAGCAAAAAAAACTTTTGCAGATTTTGTTTTATTCCAAAATAGTGGCACTGAAGCAACAGAGGCAGCAATTAAAGTTGCAAGAAGATATTTTTATTCGTTAGGAAAAACGGGCAAAAATAGAATAATTTGTATTAAAAACTCATTTCACGGAAGAACGATAGCAGCAATATACGCTAGTGGCTCTAAAAAAATGACAGAAGGTTTTGGTCCTAAAGTAGTTGGTTTTGACCATTTTAATTTCGGTGATCATAAAAGATTAAAAAAATTAATAACCAAAAAAACTGCTGCGATTATGATTGAAACTATTATGGGCGAGGGAGGAATTAAAGTGATACCTAACTGGTGTCTTAGAGAACTTAGAAAATTGTGTAATAAAAAAAATATATTATTAATTTTAGATGAAGTGCAATGTGGGATAGGTAGAACTGGTGATATTTTTGCTTTTGAACAGGCTAAAGTCAAACCCGATATAGTTCCAATAGCTAAGGGTATAGGTGGAGGTTTTCCAATTGGGGCAGTTTTAATGAATAAAAAAGTTGCTTCTGCAATGACCGCAGGCAGTCATGGCTCAACTTTTGGTGGCAATCCTTTAGCAATGAAAATAGGAAGTGTTGTGTTTGACATAATTTCCAATAAAGCTTTTTTAGGAAAAGTAAAAATGAATTCTAGATATTTTCATAAAAATTTAGAAAAAATAAAAGAAAAATTTCCAAAAATAATTAAACAAGTTAGAGGAAAAGGTTTTTTGATTGGTTTACAGCTACATAAAGATCAAACTAATTTCATTAAAAAACTGATGGAAAATAAATTACTAACTATAAAAGCAGCTGAAAATGTAGTACGAATTTTACCACCTCTTAATGTGAATAAAAATGAAATAAATCAAGCACTAAAAATAATTAATAAAGTTTGTTCTGAAATAAAATAGATGAAAAATTTTATAAACCTAAAAGATATTTCAATAAGAGATCTAAGAAAAATTTTAGCTGATGCTAAAAAAAGAAAGAATAATAGAAAAAAATTTGATACTTTAAAAGTAGATATTGATAAGCCACTTAAAAATAAATTATTAATTCAGATGTTTGAAAAATCAAGTCTTAGAACTAGACTGAGTTTTTACTTAGCAATAAAACAACTAGGTGGGGGGACCTTAACTTTAAGATCCAATGAACTTCATTTAGGCGATGGTGGAGAGTCTCTAGAAGATACAGCAAAAATTTTATCTACTTATGGTGATGGTTTTATGCTTAGAACTGATAATGACGAAAAGATTGAGAGTTTTAAGAATTATTTATCAATACCATTAATTAATGGTCTCAGTCCATCTTCACATCCAACTCAAGTTTTATCAGATATATTTACTGTTGAAGAAATTAAAAAAAAACCTATTTCTAAACTTAACATTAGCTGGATAGGGGACTCAAACAATGTCTTGAACAGTTTAATTGTTGCTTCAGTAAAATTTAATTTTAAATTTAAAATTGGATGCCCGAAGAATTACCAACCAAAAAAATTTATACTAGATTGGGTTAAAAAAAATAATAAAAAAATAGATATTTATAGTAATGCAAAAAAAGCAATATTAAATGCTGATGTGGTTTTTGCTGATAAAGTCATTTCATTAAATGATAAAGTGAATAAAAAAAAAAAATTATCTGAATTTAGAAATTTCAAAATAACCTCCAAGCTTTTTAGCTTAGCCAGAAAGGACTGCATACTTTTGCATTGTTTACCTAGAGGATCAGAAGTTGAACAAGAAGTTTTTTCAAGCAAACAATCTAAAGTTTGGCAACAAGCTCTTAATAGAGTTCATGTCCAAAAAAGTATATTATTATACTGCTTTAACAAACTAAGGTAATGGTAATGGGTTATCTGAGTTTTGATTTAGATATTTAATCACTGAAGCTCTGTCTTTTTCTTTTCTCAAACCAGCAAAAGCCATTTTTGTACCTTTAATCCATTTCGCAGGTTTGATTAAATAACCATTAAGTTCTTCAAACGTCCATTCTTTATTGTAAGATGACATTGCTTTTGAATATTTATAATCCTCGATTACACCAATTTTTCTACCAACTACATTGTATAAAGCAGGACCAATATTATTTTTTCCACCTTTAACAATAGAGTGACATGCAGCACATTTTTTGAAAATTTTCTCTCCACTAACTGCATCTCCCATCGCTATCAAAGCAGAGATATTTATCTTTTCCTCAACAGTTTCAGTGGCAGAATTAGAATTATTAGCAACCTGCTCAACTTCTACTGCATACCCTGGAGTTTCTGGTTTTTCTACATGAAAAATTATATCAGAGACTTTACTAATTCCAATTACAAGTAGTGCAACCATTAAAACAGCAGCAATTATCTTGTTTAATTCGAAAGAATCCATTTTATTAAAATTTATTTTGAACGTATAACATTATAAATAAAAAATTGCTTATATTTTAATGTACAATTTTGCCTCTATTTATATTCTAATTCTAAGTAAAAAATAGGATGAAAACATTAGTCATAATTCCATCTAGGCTTTCAGCAACTAGATTGCCAGGCAAGCCTTTGCTCAAAATCAGTGGTTTATCAATTATTTCTCATGTAGTTAAAAAAGCAAAGGATGCAAACATTGGGGATGTATTTGTTGCCACTGAGGACAAAGAAATTGTAGACGATGTGAGGCAAAATGGTGGCCAAGCAATTATGACAAGCAAAGATCATAAAACTGGGACGGATAGAATTTATGAAGCCCTAAATCGAATAGGAGGTACTGACTCAGAGCTAATAATGAATCTTCAGGGTGATGAACCATTAATAAATATAGACGATATAAGAAAATTACATAAACAAATGATTAAAAATAAATTCGAGTTAGGTACTTTAGCATCAAAAATTTCAGATAATGACTTATATACCGATAAAAATGCCGTTAAAGTAATTACGAAGGAAGAACTTAATGTCTCTAAGTTTTCAGAGGCTTTAAACTTTATGAGAAATTTAGAAAATATTACAGATAATACTTATCATCATTTAGGTGTTTATTGTTATCAATTAGAAACACTCAAAAAATTTATTTCTTTAAAACAGTCACAAAACGAAATTAAGAATAAGCTAGAACAATTAAGAGCCCTAGATAATAATATTAAGATTAACGTTTCTTTAGCAAAAGAATCTCCGATAGGAGTCGACACTGAGAAGGATTTTGTGGCTATAAAAAAAATTATGGAATATAAATCTAAATGAGTAAAATATATTTTCAAGGAACATTTGGAGCCTATTCGCATCTTGCAGCATTATCAATTTTTCCAAAAGCCGAGATCGTCCCATGCAAAACATTCGATGAGTGTTTTTTGAAGGCTTCGAAAGACTCAAGTTCAAAAATAATTATTCCTGAATCAAATAGAATTACAGGCAACATAGGTATTGAATATCTTATATTTGAATATAGGTTAAATATTTATTCAGAATATTTTCAAAAAATAGAACATAATTTATTAGGCATACCTGGGGTAAAAATTTCTCAAATAAAGGATGTTTACTCCCATGGACAAGCATTATCTCAGTGTTCAGGTTTTATTAAATCTCATAATTTAACTGAGCATGTAAGGGCAGATACAGCTGGTTCTGCTGAAATGATATCTAAAAGTAAAGATAAGTCAAAAGCAGCTATTGCATCCTCTTTAAGCGCAAAAACTTATGATTTAGAAATTGTTAAAAGAAATATTGAAAATGAAAAAGGTAATCTCACAAGATTTTTAGTAATGGGGAAAAATATTTCTCAACCAAATTTAGGCAACAAAAAATATATTACCTCTTTTTTATTTAAATTAAAAAGTAAACCTGCTGCTTTATATCAATCTTTAGGAGGATTTGCTATTAATGGAGTTAATTTAACAAAATTGCAAAGTTATCCAGAAAAAAATACTTTCGACTCTTTCTTTTTTTTGTGTGATCTAGATGGCCATATAGAAGATCCTAAAGTTCAAAAATCATTAGAGGAATTAGGATTGCACTGTCAAGATTTTCACGTTCTAGGTGTTTTTGAAGCAGACAAAATAAGAGAAAATTAAAATTTAATCTTTTCTTGTAGATTAGAATTCATTACTGCTATAATAGTTTTGGAGGCTAGAGGTGGGTACTGCTTGAACCCGACCAGATCTTAACAGAAGCAGTCGTAAAGACAGTTATTCAGGTTCTAGTCTCCTAAGGAATAGTAATGAATAAAAACTCTAAAGTACTAGCGCTAAAATACAGACCACAAAATTTTAATGATTTAATTGGTCAAGATATTATTTCAGAAACAATCATAAATTCGATTAAAAATAATAAAATTCCTAATGCTTATCTTTTTACCGGTATTAGAGGGGTTGGTAAAACAACAATTGCAAGAATAATTGCAAAATCTTTAAACTGCTTAAAAAGTGTTGATAATCTCTGCAAAGATACGCAATGTGAAAATTGTGAGGCTATTACTAATTCAAGACACATAGATGTTTTAGAAATGGATGCAGCTAGCAAAACTGGTGTAGATGATGTTAGAGATTTAATTGAATTTTCAAGATATGGACCATCTTTATCTAAATACAAAATATTTATTATTGATGAAGTTCATATGTTAAGTAAACAAGCATTTAACGCCCTTTTAAAGACACTAGAAGAGCCCCCAGAGTATCTAAAATTCATTTTCGCAACTACTGAAATTAAAAAAATTCCAATAACTGTTGTTTCGAGATGCCAAAGATTTGATTTATCAAGAATTAGATCATCTGAATTATTTGAATTTATAAAAAAAATAAAAGAAAAAGAAAATGGCAGAGTATCTGATGATGTGCTTAAATTAATTGTGAAAATATCTGAGGGATCAGTTCGTGATGCTTTATCTTTATTAGATAGAGCTCTACTTACATTAAAGGAAGGAGAAGAATTAAATTTGAATTCAGCTCAAAAAATATTTGGTTATTTTGATAAATCCCAGTTAATAGATATCTTTAATCTAATTGCACAAGGAGATCAAAAAAAAGTAATTGATGTGTATAGAAAGATTTATGATCAAGGAATTGAACCAAAAATCTTTTTAAGTGATTTTTTAGAAATTCTTTATTATTTAAAAAACATAAACCTGATCACATTAGAAAGCACAAACTTTTCGTTAAATGACGAGGATTTTATGAAAATTAAGAAAATGTCTAATGATTTAGATGACGATGTATTATTAATATTTTGGCAGTTCACTATAAGAACAATTCAAGAGCTAGAAATAGTTTCAAATCAAAATTTATCAATTGAAATGTTTTTGATAAGATTAATATATCTTACTTCTAAGAAAAATAATTCCGAGATAATTAAAGAGGAAGATATAAAATTATCGACAGAAAAAAACGACCAAATATCAGAATTTAAAAAAGACTCTATAAGTCAAATAAAAAACATCACACAAGAAAAAAAAACTAAACCTGAAATTAAAACAGAAATTAAAGAAATTGAAAAAAATACAATAAACTCTTTTGATGATCTTTTAAGGATTAGTACAGAAAATAAAGAAATGAAACTTAAATATGAATTGGAGAAAAACGTAAATCTTGTACAATTTGAAAAAAACAGAATAGAAGTTTCTTTCAACGATAATTTGGATAAAAACTTTGTAAAAGATCTATCTTCAAAACTTTTTCAATGGACTGGTGAGCGGTGGATAATAACTTTTAGTAAATCAAAGGGGCAGATTTCAATTAAAGATAAAGAAAGAAACAGAAAAATTGAGATTATTGAGGAGGCTAAAAATACTCAATTGTATAAAGATGTTTTAGAAAAATTTTCTGATGCAGATTTAGTTGATATAACTTTAAATAATAAAAAAGATCAATAATGACCGATTTTAGTAAAATTTTAGATAAAGCAAAAGAACTTGAGGCTAAAATGAAGGAAAGCCAGGAGAATATCAAAAAGATAAGAGTTGAGGGGGTATCAGGTTCAAATTCAGTTAGAGTAATTTTAGACGGAGAAGGTGAAGTGCAAAAAATAGAAATTTCTGATGAAATATTTAAAGAAGAAAAGTCAATAGTTGAAGATTTGATTGTTGCAGCACATAATAATGCAAAAGCTCAACTTAAAAATAAAACTAATGAAGAAATTTCTAAAGCTACTGGTGGTTTAGGCATCCCAGGATTTAAGTGGCCTCTTTAAGATAATGCAAAGTATTACTGAGATTGAGGATTTGATTAAATTGATTTCTAAGCTTCCTGGTTTGGGTCCTAAATCAGCTAGGAGAATTGTTCTAAAATTAATAAATAATAGAGATGAAATTGTCAAACCTATGGCTAGCACCTTGGCTCAAATTTATAAAAATGTTACAAGATGTAATTCATGTGGATCATTAAAATCAAATTTAAAAGGATGCATGAACTGTGGAAACAATCAAAAGAAATTTAACAAAATTTGTGTAGTTGAAGATATTGCGGATCAGTGGTCAATTGAAAATTCAAATATATTTCAAGGATATTATCATATATTAGGAGGAACTATATCGTCAGTGGGTCAAAGAAAAGAAGACCTACTAATTGACTCCTTAGTGGAAAGAGTAAAAAAAGATAATATAGAAGAAGTAATTTTAGCAACAAGTGCTACAGTTGAAGGTCAAACAACTGCTTATTATATTCAAGATAGTTTAAAAAATATAAATGTTAAAATATCAAAATTAGCACAAGGCCTTCCAGTCGGTGGAGAAATTGAGAGTTTAGATGATGGAACTTTATTCTCTGCTTTTAAGAATAGATCTAAATTAAATTCAAACTCTAACTAGATTTTTTTTTTATTCTATTTAAATGTAAAAGAGGCTCAGTATAACCTGAAGGTTGCTCTCTCCCTTTAAAGATCAAATCACAAGCTGTTTTAAATGCTAGAGAGTTATCATAATTATCACTCATTTTTATATAATCTTCATCTTTTTCATTTTGTTTATCGACTACCTTAGCCATTTCTTTCATTATTTCTAAAACTTGAATTTTATTTGTTATGCCATGATGTATCCAATTCGC
>MDTB01069280.1_pt1 | contig 23325 bp, 21 predicted proteins | sample 811161 | NCBI WGS metagenome assembly MDTB01 (sample SAMN05326650, study PRJNA326480) | marine metagenome | isolation source: seawater | place: Mediterranean Sea | collected 2009
AGGCTGGATGTGGAAGCGCAGTAATGTGTGCAGCTGACCAGTACTAATAGCTCAATTGGCTTGATTTATGCACTGAAAAAAATTTAATAATTTTTTATGGATGATGTTTTTTATATTTATGGCAAAGGAAGCTGCGGAAAAGAAGTAGCAACTTTTTTGAAAAGCAAAAAAGAAAACAAAATTTACAATTTTGTAGACGATATAAAATCAAATAATTGTATTTCTCTAGATAAATTTGCAAAAATTAAAAATAAGAGAAAATTAATGATTATTGCGATAATGGATCCAGTAATTAGAAAAAAAATTTTTAAAAAAAGCCGGGGACATACAGATTATTTTAACGCAATACATAACACCTCTTTAATTTTTACAAAAAAAATCGGCAAAGGAAATATAATTTATCCCTTTGTAACAATCTTTAATAATACAAAGATTGGGAATTTTTTTTTAGCAAACCTATACAGTTTCGTTGGACATGACTGTGAAATTGGAAATTTTGTAACATTCGGCCCGCACGCAAAATGTTGTGGGAATGTAAAAATAAAAGACAATGTTACATTAGGAGCAGGATCAACAATTTTACAAGGCATCAAAAAGAAAATAGAAATCGGAAAAAATTCAATTATAGGAGCGGGTTCTGTTGTATATGATGATGTACCTGAAAATTGTACTGTTATGGGAAATCCTGCAAAAATAGTTTTTAAAAATGATTTATGAAGACATAAATTCCCAAATCATTTCTTCCTCGAAGTATGGAGATAGAGTTTATTTAAGATGTCCGAATGGAAATAAAAATCTATCATTTCAAGATATACTTAATTTTAAAAATAAATTTAACAGATATTTGTTAAATAATAAAATTCCTGAAAAAGATAAAGTTTGTACCATAGTTGACAACTCTAAACTTTTAATTTGTTTATTTTTATCAATAATTAGTAATAACCGTATTTTTGTTCCTATTAATCCATCTGCAGGAAAAAAAGAGATTGAATATATCTTAAAAAAAACAAAACCTAAATTAATAATAGCTAGTGATTTAATGAAATCAAAAATTAAAAATTTAAAAAATTATCAAATAACATTTATTAAAAATGAAGAAAACTTCATACAAACTATATATAAATTAAAAAATTTAAATTCAAAAAGTAAACACTCATTAAAAAATAATATTGCAGAAATTTTATTTACTTCTGGGTCTACCGGTGATCCAAAAGGTGTTGTTTTAACTCACAAAAATATAATGAGTAATGTAAAGGGATTAATACAATCATTTAATTATAAAAAGAAATATTCAAATTTTTTATCTGTAACTCCTCTTTATCATAACAACGGACAATTTATTCCAACATTAATACCATTAGTTTTGGGGCATTCAACAACAACAATAAAACCTCTTTCTGGCTTATTACATTTTATAAATGTTTTAAAGAAATTTAAAATTAATTATACATCTGTAATGGCGACACATATCAATTATCTTTTAAGTCTTAAAAAAAAATATAATCTAAATAGTCTTGTAGAGATTTATTGTGGAGGAGCAAAATTAGATTCGAATGTTCAAAAAATCTTTGAAAAAAAATATAAAGTAAAAATTTTAGCAAATTATGGTTTGACTGAATGTTCATCAATTGCATCTACTGAAACAAATAAAATAAGAAAATTTGGAAGTGTTGGAAAACCTCTGGATAATAATCTTATAAAAATATCAAAAAAAAAAATTAATTATGGAGAAATATTAATCAAAGGAAAAAATATTTTTAAAGAGTATTTGTCTAATAAAAAACTTACTAATAAAAAAGTTATTAATGGTTACCTATATACAGGAGATAAAGGTTATTTTGATAGAAGTGGATATCTTTTTATAGAGGATAGAATTGATAATATGATAAATGTATCAGGAGAAAATATATATCCATCAGAAATTGAAAAATATACAAATAATTATAAAGGAATTCGATTGTCTGTAGCTCTAGGAATTAAAGATCCAATAATTCAAAATAAAATTATTTTAATCTATGAAAAAAAATCAAGTAAATTTAAATTAAATGAAAATCATTTAGATAAATTTTTAACTGAAAAAATTTCATTATATAAAATTCCAAAAAAATATTTTTCATGTGAACAAATAGGTTTAAAAGAAATTCCTAAGGCACCAAATCAAAAAATTTTGAGAAAAAAACTAAACATTTATTTAGAGAATTTCTTTAAAAATAATAAGATTGAATTATAATCGGTCATTTTTTCATATTCATCAAAGTTAATTTTTACCGAAAATTTTTTTTCAATTTCATTAATAAGCTTTATATGCAATAATGAGTCCCATTTTTTATTATTGTAAATACTAATGTTTTTAACTTTTATTTTTCCAAAAAACTTTTTAAATAATGTCTCTAATTTTTTTTCCATAATTTTAAATTTTATTAGAATTTTAAATTATTTTTTAAGATATTTAAGTACAAAAATATACACTATCTAAACAAATATAATAAACATAATTAAAATTTAGTAGCACTGTTTATAGATTAATTTTATAAAATTTGACGAATTTAAATTTCAAAAAACATGTTATCAAATTTTTCATAAGAGTATTTTTAGTTAAATGATTAACAATTTACCTCTATACTCAAAATTAATTAGCTGATTTTTATTGAAATATTGGAAAAATAACTTACTATGTTCAATAAATGAACAAAATAAAATTAAAATGAAAATCTTAATAACAGGTGCAGATGGGTTTATAGGATCACATTTAGTTGAATTATTACTAAAAAAGAAAAATAAAGTTAGAGCTTTAGTTTTTTATAATTCTTTTGGCCATAATGGACATCTAGATAATATTAATAAATCTGTTAATTTAGAAATAGTTAAGGGAGACATTAGAGACAGAACATTTTGTGAAAATATCTGCAAGGGAATTGATGTTGTCATACATTTAGCTAGTTTAATTTCTATACCATTTTCTTATACTTCCTCACAATCATATCTGGATACAAATGTTTTAGGAACTCACAATATTTGTGAAGCAGTTAGGAAAAACAAAAATAAAAAATTAATAGTTTTTTCTACTAGTGAAGTATATGGGACCGCAAAATATGTCCCAATTGATGAAAATCACCCTATGCAACCGCAGTCACCTTATAGTGGATCAAAAATTGCAGCTGATGCACTATCAATGAGTTATTATTACTCATTTGGAATAAATTTAACAATTATCAGACCATTTAATACTTATGGTCCAAGACAATCAACTAGAGCAATAATTCCAACTATTATTTCTCAAATTCTTCAGAACAAAAAAAAAATTCAATTAGGAATTACCAGCACGAAACGTGATTTAACCTATGTTGAAGATACCTGTAATGCGGTAAATATTCTTGTTAAAAATTTTAAAAAATTTGCTGGAGAGACATTTAACGTTGGTTCAAATAATTCAATTTCAATATCAGATTTAGTTAAAAAAATTTCAAAAATTATGAATTCAAAAATAAAAATAATTAGGGACGAAAAAAGAATTAGACCATTAAAATCTGAGGTTTTAGAGTTGGATTGTGACTATAGTAAATTAAATAAATTAACTGGATACGAGCCGAAAATGAGCATGGATATGGGATTAAAAAAAACAATTTCATGGTTAAGAAAAGATTTTAAAAAAAACAAAAATAAAGACTATTCCAATTATAATATTTAGTAACAAGAATTAAATGTTTGTAAAGAAAATCTTAAACAAAAAAAAAAGAGATAATAAGATATATTTTTTTTTAAACAAAAAATTGTTACCAAAAAATTTTAATATTAAAAGATTTAAAACTATATTTCAAAAATTAAAAGTAAAAAAAATTATTTACTGTATGCCGGATCTTAATTTTAAGTCTAAAAACTTTATTCCAAGCGGTGTATCTGTTCCTTTGAAAAAATCTATTAGTCCAATTTTACTAACCCCAAATAATGATAGCATTGGATCATTACATTTTAAGCTTGGAAGGAAATTAGAAAAAAGAGAATTATATGAAATTTTAAGGAGCTTAAAAAAAAATATAGCTATATACAGGAGAAATAAACCCATCATAACTAGCAACAATGCTAAGGTAATTTTGAAATATGGCTGCAAAAAAATATATAGAAAATGGGGTTTTAAACATAATGATATATCAAGTGTTTATAACAAAGGAAGTCATAAATTAAATGTTAGTTTAAAAAATTTATTAAAATATTTTTCAAATAAAAAATCAAAGTCCATGCCTAAGTATATTAAAGAAAAAAATTTATTAAGTGCTGCGAAGAAGAATTTAGGTATTTTAGATGGATCGAGTCATTTTATAGAATTTTTTAAAGTTAAAAAGATTATTAAAAAAGATCTTTGTAAAAATTTAAATATCGATGAAAGTAGTTTTTTTTCATTAGTCCATGCAGGATCTGGAGATGTAGGTAGAATAATACATCATAACATATTAGATTTAAAAAGAGACAGTTTTATTATTCAAGAGGGACATGCTAATTTTTATTATGAGGCATATAAAGCAGCAGCAAACTATGCGTTTTCAAATAGATTGTATATTTATAAAATTATAAAAAAATCGTTAATTAAATTTAATAAAATATCTTTTTTTGAAATTTTCTCGGATTTGCCTCATGATTATATTTATAAATTTAAGGATACCTATTTTCATAACAAGGGTGTAATCAAAATGTTAAGTAAAAGATTTTGTTTAGAAGACAGTTATAAGTGGAAGAATACTGGATCTCCTTACATTTTACCAACTTCTCCAGGAGGAAATGCATATATTTTTTTACCTTCTAGAAATCTAAAAAGCCAAGGGCTCATGAGTCATGGAGTAGGAAGATCGTTAGATAAAATTGAAGCTTCTAGAAAGTTTAAAAAACATGGTATTGGAGAAGAAAATAAGGATTTTATCTTACAAAAGTATAACAAAGACGACATTAATTCTCAAAGTCCGAAATCATTTAAAAACTCCAAATTAATATTAGAGAGTATAAAAAAAAATAATTTAGCTAACATGATTTGCTCATTAACTTCGTTAGGAACTTTAAAAGCATGAACGAAAATTTTATACTATGTTTGGGTGGTGGAGTTTACCAAAAGCACCTGATTGAAGAGATTAAAAAAATTAAAAATTGTAAACCAGTAGTAGTAGATGCTGATAGTTCTTGTATTTGTTTTAACGAAGTAAGATTAAAAATAAATTTAGATATTAATAACACTGATTTAATTTTAAAAAAATTAAAAGATCTAAAAATTAAAAAAAAAAATATAATTGCTGTAATGACTCAAGCAGCAAGATCTGCTCCTAGACAAGCAAGTGTGTTATCAAAAAAGTTAAATTGTAAATCTTTAAATGTAAATACAGCCAAATTGCTAGAGAATAAATATCTTTTAAGTAAAATGTTCAATAAATTATTAAATCCCAAGAAATATAAAAAAATTTATGATTTAAAAAAAAGATCTTACCCATATCTTATAAAATTAAATAATACTAGTGGAGGAACTGGAATTAAAAAAATAAGAAAAAAAAAAGATTTTGATCATTATTTTAATACAACTAAAAATTCTAGTTTTTATGTTGAGCAATTTATTAAAAGTAAAAGTTTTAATATTATAGGTTTAAAGTTAGATAAAAAAATAAAATATTATGGAATATTTGAAAAAAAAATAAATAATAATTTTTCAACTAGATGTATTTTTTATTCGAAAGAAAATTATACTAATTATCTACATATTTTAGATTTTTGTAACAAAGTTTTAAAAAAAATAAATTTTGATCATGGACCATTTAATTTTGAAATATTCGAAGACAACAAAAAAAATCTTTATGTAGCTGAAATAGAGCCTTCTTTGTTGGGCGGAAATATTGCTAAATATTTATGTTACGAAGCAAGCAGAGAAAATATAGTAAAAGACTACTTAAGTTATTTTTTAAATTTAAGAATAAAATTTTCATTAATTTTTAAAAAGAAATATTTATCAATGCATTATTTTTATTCTCAACAAGAATATAAAAAATTTTTGTCACATTTAAAAAAAAAAAAAATTACTTACAAAATCATTAAAAAAATAAATTTATTAAAATATAAAAAAAAGGGATTAGCAAAGCACTTATTGTTTATTAATTTTAGAAAAATCGAAAATTTTAATAGATATATAAATTTATTAAATTAATCGAATAATAAAAAAAAACATGTTAAATAATTATAATGAAAATTAAGTTTTATAGATCTGCGACAGTTGGAATAATATTTCAAGACTTCAAATTACTTTGTGATCCATGGCTAACTGATGGCGAATATTACGGGTCATGGTATCATTACCCTAAATTTAATTTGAATAAGAATTCAGTTAAAGATTTAAATTCATACGATGCTATATATATAAGCCATATACATCCAGATCATTGTTCAGAAAAAACTTTATCAAAAATAAATAAAAACATTCCAATTTATATTCATTCGTATCATGCAAAATTTTTGAAGTTTAAATTATCTAATTTAGGTTTTAATGTAATTGAATTAGATAATAATAAAAAATTTAGCTTAACTAAAAATGTTTTCATTAATATAGTAGCTGCTGACAATTGTGATCCCCAATTGTGTTATAAGTTTACAGGTTGTGCTGAATTAAAAAAAACCAGTGGCTCTCAACAAATAGATAGTTATGCTTTTATAGGCGATAAAAAACATACAATATTAAACATAAATGATTGCCCTTTTGATCTTGCACAAGCTTCATTAAAAAAAAGTTTAAAAAATTATAAAAAAGTTGATTTACTACTCACAGGATATGGTGGTGCCGGACCTTACCCTCAATGTTTTGATAATTTAAAAACGATAGAAAAGAAAAAAGAAGCAATATTGAAAAAGAATAACTTTTTGAGAAAAGCAATAAATTTTATAGAATTGGTTACACCAAGATTTTATTTGCCATTCGCTGGGAGATATGTATTGGGTGGTAAGTTATCAAGTTTAAATAATCTTAAAGGTGTTCCAGAATTGACAGAAGCATATGAATTTATTGAAAAACATTTTGCTAAAAAAGATGGAAATAAAGTTGATCCACTTAAGTTAAATCCTGGCTCGTCATATAATTTTGAAAACAATACTTATAGCTCAAAATTTATGCCCACAGATAAGAAACACCTAAATATTTATTTAAAAAAAATTTCCAAAAAAAAATTATTATATGAGAAAGACCCAATGCCGAGCTTAGACCATATAAAAGAACTCTGTCAAACTGCATTTTCAAGATATCTCTCAAAAAATAAAAGATTAGGAAATTTTTTTGACACAAGTATTTATATAAATTTTAAAATTGGAATTATTGAATTATCACTTAGTAAAGAAAAATTGTCATTTTTAAAAAAAGGATTTTTAAAAGAAAATATAAAAAATAATTATGTTGAATATAGCCTCGACCCTAAACTTTTTCTAAGATTATTGAGGGGACCTAAATATGCTCACTGGAATAATGCTGAAATAGGGTCTCATATTAAATATATCAGAAAACCCAACATTTTTAACAGAGGTGTTTATCAGAGTATTTGTTATTTTCATAATTAATGAACAAAAATTTTAATATTTATAATAATCCAGATGATCTCAAAAAGTTTTGTAGAAGATCTAATACTTTGTTTACAAAATACTTATATTTACCATTAGCTATAAAAATAACTTTTCTTTTAATAAAAAAATCTAAATTTATAAGGCCATATCAAATATCTTTATTGGGTTTGTTATTTGGCTTAATTGCAGCTTATAATTTTTTCAATACAAATTACTATGTAGGTTCTATATTTTTTTTTATTTCAATAACATTTGATTTTGTTGATGGTTTGTATGCAAGATCAACAAATGACCAAACTACAACTGGAATTGTTTTTGATATGATAACGGATATTTTAGTTGTTTGTATTAACTCATTTGCATTGATTGCTTCTAAATTTAATGATCAAGTTTATGTACTAATTATAATTTTATTTTTACTTTTAAATTACATAGAATCATGGATTGATTTTTCATTATATTCAATTTTTAAAAATTTAAAAAAAACAAAAAAAATAGCTTTGAATAATTTTGAAAAAAAAATTCTAAATTTAAAAAAAAAATTAGAATCTCTTGGGTTGAGAACAATTTTTTTTTCATATCAAGAAAGATATTTTTTGATTTTTATAATCGCGCCAATTGTAAATCAATTTTTTTATGTAAGTATTTTTTCATTACTATTGCAGTTTATTTTTTTAGTTTTTAAATTTGTTTTTGACTATATTATTTTTAAAAATTTTTTATTGAGCGGAAAAAAAGAAAGTTTAAAGTTCAGAAATAATTTTTATGACTGATATTCAAAAACTAATTATTTAATAGCGGTTTAATAAGAAATGAATTAATAGAAATTTCAAAACAATGAAAATATGTTTATTATCAGTTTTTTTCAAAAAAAATGAAAAATTTATTAAGACATTTGTTTCTTCAATAAATAAACAGACAGATTTAAATTTTGATATCGCTATTGTAAACGATGGTTACTCTAATTCAAAAAAAATTTTAAAATTTTTTAATAATAAATGTCATGTTTTAAAAAAACAAAAAAACTATGAGTTGAATAGAATATATGGTCTTAAATATTGTTTTAAAAAAAATTATGATTTTATAGTGTGCTTGGATTCAGATGATTTCTTAGATAAAAATTTTTTTTATCATATTAAAAGCTTTTTATCTAAGAATGTAAAAGCTAAATTAGCTTATAGCTCAATTGTTTACAGAAAAAAAAAAAATATTAATTATTTTACACCTAGAAAAAAATCTTTTTCCTTTACAGATATAATTAATTATAATTTTTTAGGATATGGATCGATGATTATATCCAGAGATGAAATAAAAAATTTTATTTATTGTTATAAATTTAGACCTAAAGTTTATGATTGGTTTTATGTTTTAATGTTTTTGATTAATAATAAAAAAGTCTTTCAAGTGCAAAAAGCTAAAATTTTTTATAGGCAACATTCTAACAACCAGATAGGATATAAGGGAAATAATTTGCTTGTTAAGTCGAATAAACTTTTAGAGGACAAAATAAGTATTTTTTTAATATTAAGCAAATATTGTAGCAAATATAAGTATTTGACATATGGGAAGCTTATTAATAGTAAAATTAAACAGAGCTTGTTATTAAAATGTTTATTGAAAAAAGAAACTTTTAATAAAAATTTTAAAAAATTTTGGTTTACAAGAATGAGAAATAAAAGAAAATTATTTTGGTTTGAGCAATGCAACTATGATAATAAAATTATTAGGAGGATGTTAAATGATAAATAAAAAACCTTTTTTTATTGCAGAGATTGGCATTAATCACAATGGAAGTTTATCATTGGCTAAAAAATTAATTGATGCAGCAAAAAAATGTGGAGCCGATGCTGTAAAATTTCAATCATTTTCTAATAATACTATGAACATTGAGAAAGTATATAAAAACAAAAAAGCAGACTTTAAATTTGATAACAAAATTAAGAATTTAGAAGACATAATACATAGAATAACTCTCACAAAAAAAGATCATAAAATCTTACAAAGTTATTGTAGAAAAAAAAAAAATTATTTTTTTTTCTACCCCCTTAGATAAAAATTGGGTTGATTATTTAGATAAAATTAATGTTCCAATTTTTAAAATTGCTTCAATGGATCTTAATAATCCAGATATTTTATCTAGAGTTGCCTCTAAAAAAAAACCAATTATTCTGTCCACTGGTTTTTCTAGCATTTTAGAGATTTATGAAGCTATTGAAACAATCAAAAAAATAAATTTCTCAGCAAAAATATATTTGCTTCATTGTGTGTCTGCTTATCCACCTAAAAATAAAAATTTAAATCTAAAAAATATTATTATGTTAAAAAATACTTTTAATTTAGAAGTAGGGTTTTCAGATCACACCATTGGAGTTGGAGCCTGTCTGGCGTCTATTGCCTTAGGTGCTACAGTTATAGAAAAGCATTTTACATTAAATAAGAAATTGATGGGGTGGGATCATGCCATTTCCGCTGATCCTGTAGAGTTAAAAACAATTATTCATGAAGGTAAAAAAATATTTTCGATGTTAGGTAGCTACAACAGAAACATTTCTGAACAAGAAAATAATTTTAAAAAAAATATGAGAAGAAGTATTGTGGTTAATAAATTTATACCAAAAGGAAAAATTATCTTGAGAAAAGATTTGACCTTTAAAAGACCTGGCACAGGCATAGATGTTAATAAAATTGATTTAGTTTTAAAAAGAATTGCTAAAAAAAGTTTAAAAATTGATACAATTTTAAAATTTAATCACCTAAAATAAGATTAATAAATGAAGAAAAAAATTTTGGCAGTAATTCTTGCTAGACAGGGTTCGAAAAGATTACCAAACAAAAATCACAAGATATTTCACGGTAAACCATTAATTGTCCACACTTTTAACGAATTAAAAAAAAGTAAATTATTTGATAAAATTATTTTAAGCACAGATTCTAAAAAATTGATCAATTTAGCAATTAAACATAATATAGAAGTACCATTTATAAGACCTAAAAACATAAGTTTGGATAATTCTTTAGCTGCTGATGCAATAAAACATTGTCTCGATTTTTTAGAAAAAAAAAATGATACTTATGATTATGTTCAATATGTATTACCAACAACCCCACTCAAAAAATCTATAGATTTTATTGATGCATATAAGTTTTTTAAAAAAAAAAAAAGCAGATATGATTATTTCAGTATCTAAAGTTTCAAAACCAAAAGAATGGATGAGAGCATTGGGAAAAGATATGAATATGAAAAGTTGGTCAAAAAATCTAAATCAAAATAGCCAAAAATTCCAAGACAGCTTTATTGTGAATGGATGTATATATCTTGCAAAATGGGACATATTTAAAAAAAAAAAAAATTGGTATAAACAAAAAACATATGCTTATGAAATGCCAAGATCAAGATCAATAGATATAGATGATATTAACGATTTTAATTTAGCTAAATTATATTTTAAATTCAAAGAAAAATGAAAAAAGTTCTTACCAGATATATAGTTAAGCCAGATACAACAATTTCTAAAGCTTATAGCAAGATGATAAAAAACAAAATGAGAATAATTTTTATATGTGATAAAAATTTAAAAATTATTGGATTAGTTACAGATGGTGATTTTAAAAGAGCTTTTTGGTCTAATATTGATCAAGAAAATCCCATCTCAAGTATAGGAAAAAAAAACAAATTTTTTTTCTTAAAATCAAAAAAATATTTAAATGAAAAAATTTATGTTCCTCCCAATATAAATCATGCTCCCGTTATTAAAAGCGGAAGGCTGGTTGATATAGTTTTTGACATTAAAAATAAAAAAATAATTAAAAATAAATCAATTAAATTTTCTGTTGCATTATTGGCTGGTGGGTATGGCAAACGACTAAGACCTTTGACAAATAGTATTCCTAAGGCTTTAGTATCTTTTCGTAAAAAGACAATTTTAGATCAAATTATCAATAGATTTCAAAAGTTTAAAATGGAAAAAATGTATTTAGCTCTTTTTTATAGAAAAGATCAAATACAAAAATATGTAGAAAGAAAAAAATTTAAAAACATTAAGTTTATAAATGAAAATAAAGCGACAGGTACTGCAGGTCCTTTGTCTAAAATAAATATTATTCAAGAACATAACCCTATTATTGTTACTAATTGTGATACGATTTTGGACTATAATTATAATGAAATTCTAAAATTTCATTTAGAGAGACAGAATGATCTAACGATTGTAGGATTTTTGTTTGAACAAAATATAAATTATGGAGTTTTAGAGGCAACATCAGCTGGAGAGTTAACTTCGATAATAGAAAAACCAAAGATAAAACACTTAGCTAATTGTGGCTTTTATATAATTTCACCACAAATTTTAAAGTTAATAAAAAAAAATAAATATTTAGATATGAACACCTTTATCAAAAAATTAATGAAAAAAAAAATGAAAATTGGATTATATCCTGTTGCAAAAAAATGTTGGACCGACTTAGGGACTCTAGCTAATTATAAAAAATTTAATAAGACAACTTGAGTAAAAACTTTATTCTAAAATTAAAATTTTAATTTCTTACATAAAATCAAAGTTAAAGTTCAATAAAATTTTGCTTTTTTACAAATGACATGATTAAAAATCACATAAATATAAAAATTTATTTTATTGAAATTTAACTAAAATTAACTAGTATGTTCAATAAATGAACAAAAATAATCCAGATAATTTTGAAATATTAAGACGAATTGTTAAACAACCAGAATCAACACAAAGAGATTTAGCTAGAGATTTAGACTGGAGCTTAGGTAAAGTAAATTACTGCTTGAAAGCACTAAAAGTAAAAGGTTTCATTAAAATTAATAATTTTAATAAAAATCCCAATAAAATTAATTATATTTATATGCTGACTCCAAAAGGTATTAACCAAAAAATAAAATTAACTATTAATTTTATGAAAAGAACAATTAAAGAATATGAAGAATTAAAAAGTGAACTAAGCAATGATTATAAAAAGATTAATAAAAAGTGAAAATAAAAAATTGGATTAATTTTTTTAAAATATTTTTAAAAGCTCGATGGGTATTATTACCACCAAAAAAAATAGATTTTATAGTATTTGATGGTATTAATAATCCTTTTTTAAAATTTTTAAAAAAAAAAAAATATTCTATATTCTATAATAGAAATGAAGAAATAAATCTTTTTGTTTTAATATTTTGTATTTGTAAACTTAAAATATCTAAGAAAGAATATATTAAAAAATATTTTCAATTTGCAAAACCAAAATTAGTATTATCAGCAATTGATAATTCGCACACATTACTTGAAATTAAGGATTATTTAGATATTAAAATAGTAACAATTCAAAATGGATACAGGACTTATTGGGGTGATTTATTAGATTTAGAAAAAAAATTTCAAAAAAGAAAAAAAAAATTTAACATAGATATTATGTTTGTATTTAATGAAAAAATTGCAAAAATTTATAACAAATATATTGATGGACAAAAAATTGTAATAGGATCGTACACTAATAATGAAAGAAAAGTTAAAAAATATAAAAAAAAAAATGAAGCTATATTTATATCTACTCATAAACCCAGAATAGACTTAAAAATTAAAGAAGAAGGTATCTCTATGCATGATTTTTTTAAAGGTGATGCAGATGTAATAAAAAATATCTCTGAACTTTGTATCAAAAATAATTTAAATCTTACTATTCTAGCAAGAAATAAAATCAATCAATTTTATGTAAAGGAACTTCTTTATTTTCAAAAAATTTTAAAAAATAGTTTTAAAATTATAAAAAATAAAAATGGTCAAAATAATCATGCAATTTTAGATAAATATAAATTTGTAATAACAATTGACTCAACCTTAGGCCAGGAAAATTTATCAAGAGGTGGAAGATCAATTTTTATATTCAGCAGACCAAAAATTTTTCCAGCAATTTCAAGATCATATGGATATATGGAGGGCCTACCAATTGATGGAGAATATTGGTGTAGTTCCAATACAAAAAAAAAAATTAGTAAAGTTTTTTATAATTTAATAAAAAAAAATGATTTAGTGTGGTCAAGATACAGAAAAAATAATATTAAAAAAGTTTTATTTTATGACTTTAATAATAAAATTTTCAAAAAAGAGATTAATAAATTACTTTAATAATTTTCTTATTTTAGCTAAATCTTCTTTCGTATCAACTGACATTGATAAATTAGACATCTCGAGCATTTTAATTTTATATCCTAATTCAAGAAATCTATTAGACTCAAGATCCTCAATATTTTCAAGATTTGTTTTTTTTTTTATAGATGAAAATTTTTTTAGTGAGTTATAAGGAAATGAATAAATACAAACTTGTCTCCAACCTTTTATGAAACTCTTTGCTTTATTAGAGGGAATAGGTGCTCTTGACATGTACATTAAATTTTTATTGTTATCAAAGACAAGCTTAGGTATGTGGGGTGAAAAAAAAGTTTTTTTATCTTTTATTGCAGCATATCCATTAATAATTTGATGAGGAAATTTTTTTGCATATTTAATAATTTTTTTAATATCTTTTGGATTGCAAATAGGTTCATCTCCTTGGACATTAATATAAAAGTCTTTTTTTATTTTTTTTGATACTTCTGCAATTCTATCAGTTCCAGTCAGACAATTTTTAGAAGTTATCATTGAATTAATATTATTTTCAATACAGACCTTTTGAATACGTTTATCATCTGTTGCTACTAAAATTTTTGATCTAGGAACAGCTTTTTTGCATTGATTAAAAGTTCTTAATATCATGGGCTGACCCTTGATATCTAATAAAGCTTTACCTGGAAGTCTCGTAGATCGATATCTTGCAGGAATGACAAGCAAAAAATCACTCATATTAAATTGAAATTTTTTTTATTTTATAATTAGTAGGCGTTAAAGAAGATATATTTATGGCTTTTGTTTCTAATTTGTAAATTTGAAATAATTCGTCCATTTCAAATTTTTTTGGACTATCTTTGTTATAACCATCTAATCCTGCAAAAAATATTTTTTTTGCATCACCACTAGAACAAATACCCAAAGCATATGTTATAGCAAAAGAATTAGGTAAAATTACTTGTTTTTTTTCAAATTTAAATTTTTTATTTTTTACTTGCAAACCAAAATCTAAAATATTTTTGAATTGAATTTGTGATTTAATATTTTTTGAAAAACTTGAAAATGGTGTTATTACAAAACTATTCATTTTTTTGTACTTCTTTGCATCTGATAAGAGTCTTAAAGTGTGACAAACGATATGTGCATTTATTAGTTTTTTTGGAATAGGAGTTGTTGCATTTAATACTAGGGTAATAGGATTATTTTTAATAATAAACTTTATAATTTTATCTTTATATTTTAAAACAGATTTTCCAGGACCAAGAATAAGAACATTTTTATTTTTCAGCAATTCGGAAGGGGACCAATTACCTTTGTTTGCTTTCTTGTAAAAATTTTTACCAAGTGAAATTAGTTCACTACTAAATTTTCTTCCACCTACAGATTTTAAATAATTTAAATTTTTTTGAACATCTCCAGGTTCAAAACTCTCGTCACCCAACATCTCTTGAACAAAGCTTGGATGTATAGAATTTAGTCCAGCAAAATAATAAAAAGGATTTGATCCCCATTTGTATTTTATTTTAAGTGGTTCAAAGTAATTTTTAATTAAATTTAATAGCTGAACAAGATTTTCACTTTTTAAATTTTTTTTTAATTCTAAAATTAGGTACTCAGTTTTTGCATTACCAGGCCCTCTGCCCATTCCAGTCACCGTACAATCAATCCATGTTACACCATTATTTATTGCAGTTATTGAGTTATCTAAAGCTTTACCCATATTATCGTGAGTATGAATACCTATTGGGCTCTTCCAATTTAATCTAATATCTTTAATTATTTTTTTTGTTTTTATTGGATCTAAGCTACCCAAACTATCTGCAAAATATAATATATCAGCTTTTGAAGTTTTTACTTTTTTAACAACACTTCTAATTTCTTTTGTAGATAGTTCTGGAATCTGCATTATATTTACTCCAACTTTGTAACCAACTTTTTTAAGCCACATAATTAAAGGAATAATTGACTCAACTTCATTGAAATGACATGCAATTCTAACTAGAGATATTAAAGAATTTCTTTTTGGTTTAAATGTATTTTGTGCTACGTCTAATATATTTTTCTTGTTGGTAAAATCTGAAGCGTTGATCATTACTCCTAATTTTAAACTTTTTGGAATTTCAAGACTTTTTAAAAAAGTCTCATCAGTATAAGCTGAAGGACCTTTAGTTTTAATTTTATCAACAAATCTAAAGCCTATCTCTACATAATCTACCTTAATAATACTCATTACTTTCAGATATTCATTGATAAGATCTTTAGTAAAAAACCAATTATTGTAATAACCTCCGTCTCGAAGTGTACAATCAAGAATTTTTAGCATTATTAAAATAATTTTTTTTGTTTTTAGTTATTGATAGAAGCTTTTTTATAACCTTCGCCCACTTAGTAGTTGGATTTTTGGTATAAATATTATTATTTTTGATAAATAAATCAATGCTCTTCTGAATTTTATTTTGTTGCCACCAGCTTTCAATATCCTTTTCTATTTCATTTATATGAATTGCTAAATCCCTACCATTTGTAAAAGCTATTTTATTTTTGAATAAAATATTCATAAATTTTTCATTTTGTTTAATATCACAGTAGTGTTCTTTATTAAATAACAAAAAGGTTGGTCCATTAATTAAAGATTCTAGAAAAGCTGTTTTAGGGTAGGTTATTATTTTGATAGCTGCTTGATCTCTTAATTTATTGTATTTAATATTTGAATTAATAATTTTTTGTTCTCCAAAAAGTCTTTTATATTTTTCACCAAGTTTCCACCCTGAATTTATTGTGTAAGGTCTGATAAAAACTCTTTTATTTATATCTTCACATAAATTATTAGTAAATTTTTTTACCTGATGATATTGAAAGTAAATTTCCTCACAAATAGGCCCAGTAAAAAAATATCTCGGATATTTAGAGGTATCATGACAAATAATTAAAATCTGTCTTTTTAAATTAGTTTTATTTTTATCTAAAAATAAACTGGGTAAACTAATTTGATTTTTTGATACTTTTTTTTTATATTTCAAATTAACCGATGATATAGCTTGATCATAATCGTAAGTTCTTTTACCATTTCCATATAGACCGCCGTGGTCTGCAGTAATAATTTTAAAATTTTTGTTTAAATTTTTTTTGAATGCTAACCATGATTTAAAAGCTGCATTGTATTTATGAAGAGTATCCGAAACAATAATTTTTGTTTTAGGAAGTTTATTCTGATGTAAATTCTGAATATCATTAAAATTTTCTAAAAAAACCCTAGGCAAATCACGTTGAATTTTGATTGAAATATATTTATCAAATTCATCTTTTTTTTTGAAACTTAAAGTAATTTGTGATCTTTTTTTTTTATCAAAACTTTGTTTATTAAATATTTCTAATAATTTTCTTCTGTCAAAAATCAACAAACCTTTAAAAGGTAAAATATTTAATTTTAAACAAAGTGTAAGTAAATTAATTTTCTTTGTTTTAATATGAATAAATATTTTATTGGATGATATTTTTTCTACTAGTTTTTCATATAAAGTAAATAAATAATTATATTTCAAATTTCTAAAAAAAAATTTATTTCGTAATTTAAATTTTTTATTTATAACAATTTTATTTTTTTTAAATTTTTTTTTAAATTTTAACATGTCTTGAAAAGATAGATGATTGTAAACGTCATCATTAAAATTTAATTCAGTAAATTCTATAGTATCAAATTCTGGAATTTTTTTAGATACTTTAATTTCGAGATATTTAAAATTGCCTTTTTTAATTAAAGCTTCTATGATTAACCATCTGAAATAGTTAGTTTCAAGATATAGTGTTAACCAGGGTTCTAGCAAAATTTCCCATGCTTTTTGTGAATAATGAATTTTGTTGATTAAATTTAATTTATTAATGAGGTCGGAAAGAATAATTTTTCTGACATTTATTACTTTATTTTTTACTATAAATTTTTTTTTATGCCAAAATTTTGAAACAAAAAAAATTTTTTTATTTTTGTATTTTTTAAAATAATTATCGTCATTTAAATTCCAACTTAAAACAATGTTATCAAAATTTTGACAATCGATAATTTTTTCTAAACCTGAAAAATGTATAAGTTTCATTAGATTTTATAACTTGACACAAATGTATATGCTATTATGTTCAAAGTTTGAACACAATAACATATATTTATAATTATACTTAAAATTTATTTAAATTTAAAATGAATAAACTTTTAGATCTACTAGGATTTAAAAAAAGAATTTTTTTCTTCTTATTAGTATTTTCATCAATAATTGCATCAATGCTAGAAGTATTGGGTCTAGGTTTGTTAATACCAATAGTTTCAAGTTTACTAGATAACTCTTTTTACCTCAAATTTAATAATTATGCTTCTGAATATGGACTTTCACCTTTTACAAAAGAAAATTTTTTATATTTTTGTATAATTCTTTTGCCATGCATTTTTTTTCTTAAAAATTTATTTTTATTATTTTATTATCATTTTGAGGCAAATTTTATTTTCAAATCAATCAGAGATTTTTCAAAAAAAATTTATAAAACATTTCTTTATCAAAAATATGAATTTTATATAGAAGAGAGTTCTTCTAATTTTTTTACAAAGTTGGGGAATGAACTTTCAATTCTGCAAGTTTATTTAATTGCAAGTGTAAACTTTGTTTCTGAAATAATTATTTTAACTTTTTTAATGATATTTTTATTCTATTTTGTGTTTGAAGAAACAATCATAATTTTTTTAGTAGGTGTAATTTGTATTATCATCTTTTATTTAATTTTTTATAAAAAGATAAAAAAACTAGGTGAAGTGCGAAAAAAAATAGAATTAGAGAGAACAAAAAAAATATTAGAAACAGCCAATGGCATCAAAGAAATTAAAATATATAATAAGGAAAATATTTTTGAACAAGGGTATGGAGCTAATACAGAAAAACTATCTAATTTTTTTAAAAAATATTATGTTATTCAAAAAATTCCAAAACTTTTTTTTGAAGTTGTTGCTATATTTATAATTTCTTTAGTAATATTTGTTTTTCTAAATAATAATACCTCCACAAATATTATCCTTAAACTAACAATAATAAGTGCAACAATAATAAGAATTTTACCCTCAATCAATAAAGTTGTTCATGCTTATAATTCCAGAAAATATTCAATGCCCTCAGTTGATAGTGCAATTAATTTTTTTGAAAGATTAAAAATAAAAAAAAATTATAAACAAAATGAACTTAAAAATTTTAAAAAAATTATAAAAATTACGAATGTTGAATTTGATCATAAAAGTAAAAATGAAAAAAAATCAATCTTCAAAAATTTAAATTTGACAATAAATAAAGGTGATAAAATCTCCATAATAGGAAATAGTGGTTCAGGTAAAAGCACCATGGTAGATTTAATTCTTGGTTTTTTATCTCCTGATAAAGGTCAAATTTCTATTGATGGTATTGATACCAAGAATAAATTACTAAAAAATCTAATAAGTTATTGTCCTCAATTTATATATATTTTTGATACTTCTTTAGAAAAAAATATTTCTTTAGAAGATGATTTAAAAAATATTGATTTAAAAAAAATTAACAAATTAAAATATATTTGTTGTTTAAATATATATTCTAATGCTAATAAAATTAGAAAAAAAACATTAGGAGAAAGTGGATCAAAAATTTCAGGAGGGCAAAAACAACGAGTTGGTATTGCTAGGGCCTTATATTTTAATCCAAAAATTTTAATTCTTGATGAATCATTTAATGCTATTGATGAAAAAACATCCAAAAAAATTTTAACAAATATTATTAAACATTACCCGGATTTAACAATCATTTTGATAACACATAGTATTATGTTAGCAAATATGACCAAAAAGGTTTATATGCTTAAAGAAAAAAAATTAAGATCACTAATTTATTAAGATGAATTTAAAAAAATACTTCAAAAATAAAAGGGTTATTGTTACTGGGCATACTGGATTTAAAGGAGCTTGGTTAACAATGATTTTACACATATTGGGCGCGAAAATTATGGGTATATCCTTAAAACCAAATACTAAACCTTCTTTTTTCAAAATTTTGAATATTGAAAAAATTGTAAAAAATAATTTTTTAGATATTAATGAAAAAAATAAATTAGAAAAAAAAATAATTAATTTTAAACCAGATTATCTTTTTCATTTAGCTGCTCAACCTTTAATAAATATTTCTTATGAAAAACCAAACCAGACGTGGCATACAAATTTAATTGGTACCATCAATATAATTGAAGCTATCTTAAAATTAAAAAAAAAATGTATTTGTGTTTTAGTTACAAGTGATAAATGTTACGAGAATACTGAAAAAAAATCAGGTTATATAGAATCTGATAGATTAGGTGGGGTTGACCCATATAGCGCATCTAAAGCAGCTGCCGAAATAGCTTTTAGATCTTACTATGTTTCATTTTTAAAAAACTCAAAACATAAGCTGGCAACTGCTAGAGCAGGAAATGTGATTGGTGGTGGTGATTGGAATTTTGGTAGGATTATTCCGGATTGTGTAATTATGGCCTCAAGAAATAAAGCAGTTAATATTAGAAATATAAATTCATCAAGGCCTTGGCAGCATGTAATTGAAATTGTTTGTGGTTATTTAAACCTAGCAATCAGTCTAAATAAAAATGAAAAATTAAATGGCCAAAATTTTAATTTTGGACCGATAAAAAGAAAAATTGTTAAAGTTTCAGAAATTTTGATTAAGATAAAAAAAACTTGGCCCAAATTTCATTGGAAGTTATCTAAAATTAAAGAAGTAAAAAATGAAACAAATTTATTGGTGTTAAATTGTGAAAAATCAAAAAAGAAACTTAAGTGGAATTTAAAATTAAGCTTTAACCAAACACTTAATTTAACACTTGAGTGGTATAAGTTTTATTACAAAAATAAGAATAATACGAAAAAAATGATTTTTTTTACAAAAAATCAAATTAAAGAATATTTAGAATTATTAAGTTAATGTTATCAAAAAAAATATATAATAAATTAAAAAAAATTTACAAAAAAAAAAGAGAAGAACTTCATGAGCCATACTTTTCTGAACATGAATATTTAGAAATAAAAAAATGTTTAAAATCTACTTTTGTATCCACTGCAGGAAATAATACTAAACGATTTGAGAAAAAAATAAAATTAATCACTAAATCAAAATATTCAGTTGCAGTAGTCAACGCAACAACTGGTATTTTTGTTTCTCTTAAAGCTTTAAATATTAAAGAAGAAGAGGAAGTTCTTGTACCATCACTCACATTCATAGGCTCTGTTAATCCAATAGCATATTGTAATGCAACACCTCATTTTATTGATTTAAACGATAATTTTATGGATATAGATTATGAAAGACTTGATAATTATCTTTCTTCAATAGTTAAGTTTAAAAGTGGCAAAATAATTAATAAAAATACAAATAAAGTAATAAAAGCAATCATTCCAGTTCACTTATTTGGACATCCAAGCAACATGAGACGTTGTTTGTCTCTAGCAAAAAAATATCAACTTAAAATTGTTGAAGATTGTGCTGAGGCTTTTGGAAGTAAATTTAAAAATAAACATGTGGGAAATTTTGGATCAATAGGGGTGATTAGCTTTAATGGTAACAAAATTATAACAACAGGTGGAGGGGGTGTTATTGTTACTAATTCTAAAAAACTTTTTACCAAAATAAATCATATTTGTTCTACAGCTAAAATTGTAAAAAATTATAGGATTTTTCATAACAAAATTGGTTATAACTTCAAAATGCCAAGCCTTAATGCCTCACTCGGATTAGCTCAGCTTTTGAAATTGAAAATTTTTATAAAAAAAAAAAGAATGCTATATAATAAATATGTTAGAGTTTTAAAAGATGAACATGAATATCAAATTATGAAGGAGCCTATAGATGGATATAGTAATTATTGGTTACAAACATTGATTTTGAATAAAAAAAATAATAAATCTCAAAAATCGATTATTAACTATCTGAACAAAAAAGGAATTAATGCGAGACCTCCATGGCAACCCATACATACTCTCAGACCTTATAAAAAATGTCCAAAAATGAATTTAAGAAACTCTCTAAAAGCCTCTACAAGCTTAATACATCTGCCAAGTGGAGTAAATGTTGGGACATAAATTTAAAAAAATTTTAGAGAGTATAATAAACTATAATGAAAAATAATTTTTTTAATAAATTTATAAAAAATCAGAATAAAAAACTGAATATTTTTACTCCGGGGCCAGCTACTTTGTTGAATGAAAATATCAGCAATTTACAGCCTTGTTTTGGAAGAGGCGATAAAAATTATCTTAATTTAGCAAAAAGAGTTGAAAAAAATTTAAAAAAAATTTCAGGACAAAATGAAATAATTTCTTTTCAGGGATCGGGAAGTTTGGCTTGTGAAATTCTATGTTCAAATTTTTTATCGGGAAGAGTTTTGATAATATCTACAGGCTATTATTCAGATAGACTTTATAAAATGGCTTTAAATTCAATGAAAAATTTTAAATTCATTAAAAAAATAGATAAAATTGATTGGAAAAATATAAAAAATATAAAAAATAAATATGACTGGATATGGTGTTGCTATGTTGAAACGAGTAAAGGACTTAAGTTACCAATATTGGATTTAAAAAAATTATCAAAAAGATCTAATGCAAAAATAGCTTTAGATGCGACAGCTTCTATTGGTCTAGAAAATAATCATAGTTATGCAGATGCCGTGTCTTTCAGTAGTTGTAAGGGTTTGTTTGGTTTAACTGGTGCTGCTTTTGTAGCCTCTAAGAAAATGCCAAAGAATAATATAAAATCTTTCTATTTAAATTATTTTAGTCATTTAAACAAAAAGATGACGGGACCATATCACATTCTTCAATCAATGGATTTAGTTTTAAAAAGATATAAATATTTTTCAGAGTCAGTAATAATAAATAAGAAAAAATTTATTTTAAAGTATAAAAATTTTTTAAAATATGATAAGGAACACCAACCAGTAATATGTACCTATATTTCAAAAAAACTAGAACCAAAAAACAAAAAAACTTTATTGTATTCTCCTAGAATTAAAATTGATGGAAGTGTTGTTAGCCATCTTGGAGAAGTACATTTAGGAAATAAGGCTAAAGGAAAAATATTAAATAATTTAAGATGAAAAAAAAAGTTTATCTATCTCTCTCAGCAGACAATTTGCATCACGGACATATCAGTATAATAAATAAAGCAAGTTCTTTGGGCAACTTAACAATAGGCCTATTAACTGAAGAAGCTATTTTATCCAAAAAAAGGTTGCCATTGTTAACATTTGAACAGAGAAAAAAAATAATAACAAATATTAAAGGTGTTAAAAAAGTAATTCCACAGAGAGAGTGGGATGACACTGTAAATATTAGAAAAATTAAACCTGATATAGTCGTCCATGGAGATGACTGGAAATATGGATTAGAAAAAGATTTGAGAACTAAAGTTATAAAATGCGTAAAATCTATAGGTAGTAAACTTATAGAAGTTCCACATGCTAAGGATGCTCATTCTTTTAATATTCATAACGAGATAGACAAGAGTTTGCAATTTTCAGTTACTTCAGATAGCAGAAGATCATCTTTAAAAAGATTATTAAGTTTAAAAAAATTTTTAACTTTTATAGAAGCACATTC
>MDTB01209180.1_pt1 | contig 23322 bp, 31 predicted proteins | sample 811161 | NCBI WGS metagenome assembly MDTB01 (sample SAMN05326650, study PRJNA326480) | marine metagenome | isolation source: seawater | place: Mediterranean Sea | collected 2009
GGTAATCTACCAAAGATTAAAGCAGAACAATATCTAAAAGATGTTATGAATCGTTATCGTAACAAACTGGTATACGATGCAAATACTGGTGAAATACGTGATGATAGAAATCAAATGTCTATGTTAGAAGATTTTTGGTTGCCTAGACGAGAAGGTGGTAGAGGAACAGAAATTACTACTTTACCTGGCGGTTCTAATCTTGGTGAGATTGAAGATATTATATACTTTCAAAGAAAACTATATCGTTCACTGAATGTACCTATCTCAAGATTAGAAGCAGAACAAAATTTTAGTCTTGGTAGAGCTACAGAAATTACAAGAGATGAACTTAAATTTACTAAGTTTGTACAACGTATTCGTAAAAAATTTACACCACTATTTACAGATATTCTTAGAACTCAATTACTTTTGAAGGGTATTATCGCTTCCGAAGATTGGGATTTAATGCAAGAACATATTCAATATGATTTCCTACAAGACGGACATTTTGCAGAACTAAAAGAAGCAGAACTTCTCAATGATAGAATATCTACTCTTGGAAATGCAGAATCTTATGTAGGAACATATTTCAGTAAAGAATATGTGATGAAAAAAATTCTTAAATTTAATGATGATGAAATTATTGAAATGGCAAAACAACTAGAAAATGAAGGTGGAAATGAAGAAGAAGGAGATGAAATCTAATGGATACTCAATTTGTAAATAATATCGCTTCTGGAAATAATGTAGAAGCAGAAAAAATATTTAAAGATGTAATGTCACAAAAGGTTAGTGATACTCTTGAAACTAAAAGAAAAGAGATGTCAAATACTTTTGTTAAAGAACCAGAGGTAGAGGAAACTGATGAGGTTTGAAACCATTTACGAAGACTTGGTCGAAAGAGATGAGCATAAAAAATCTACGGAGTATAAGAGACTTTCTCCGAAGATGAAGGATGCTGTTGACGAAATTTTCACAAAAATGGACGCTAAACCTTCAGATTTCCTAAATACTTTTGAGAAAACTATAAAAGATATCTCAAAGAAGTTTAAAGTTCCAGAAAAAAAACTAATGGGATACTTTGAAAAAGAGATGTTATCAATTTAGGAGTTTGAGATATGATTTTAAAAGGGAGTGCAGCTAATATTACTGGAACAGCCAGTAATTTTGGGAGAGCATCAAGAATTAGGGTTGGTGCAACCAACGCTGGAACGGTAACAGTCGCAGCTGCAGTCGGAACATTTAATGCAGCTAGTAATGTTAATGGTGTAACTATTACTATTTCAAGTCATGGTTTTGTCACTGGAGATGAGGTAACTTATTCAGATGGTGGTGGAACTGCAATTACTGAATTAACTGACGGTAGAAATTATCATGTTATTAATTTAACTGGAAATACTCTTAGTCTTGCAAATACTTATCAAGATGCTACAAGAGGAACAGCAATTAGTTTAACTGATGGTTCATCAGAAAATCACACGATTACCGCTACGAATACACATGCTGGAACTGTAGTATTAGTTCAGAACGATGTATTAATCATAGATAAAAAACCAAGCGATACTATCGCTGCTAGTGGAACTATGACAGGTACATCAGTTGGTAATCAACCATAAAAGGAATTAAGATATGAATACACTAAAATTATTTTCAGAACAAGTAGAAGATGTAGAATACATTACCGAAGAAAAAGAAGGTGGTGATAAAAACTATAAAATTCGTGGTGTATTCATGCAAGCAGATGTCAAGAACCGAAATGGAAGAGTATATCCCATGCAAGTTCTTGAAAAAGAAGTCGCAAAGTACAATAAAAATTTTGTTAACGAAAAACGTGCTTTCGGCGAGCTAGGCCATCCAGATGGGCCCACGGTTAATCTGGAAAGGGTTTCTCATATGATTACGAAGTTATATCCAGATGGGAAGAATTTCATTGGCGAAGCTAAAATTATGGACACACCTATGGGTAAAATAGTTAAAAATTTAATGGATGAGGGTGCAAAATTAGGAGTGTCTTCTAGAGGTATGGGAAGTTTAGAACCAAAAAATGGTACTAACTATGTGAAAGATGATTTTTATCTCGCAACAGCAGCTGACATCGTAGCAGATCCTTCTGCTCCAAATGCTTTCGTAGAAGGTATTATGGAAGGAAAAGAATGGGTTTGGAATAACGGTGCATTACTTGAGGCTGAGGTAGCGGAAATTAAAAAGAGAATTGATGTTGGAAAACGTCAAAAACAGGCGAATATCGAAGCTTTAGAGTTCGCCAACTTCCTCAAAAAACTGTAATTTATAAATATTAACAATACAAAAAAAGGAGAAATCCCAATGGCGGATACAGAATTAGATAAAACCATTGAAGAACTTGAAAAAGAAGTTTTGGCAGAGCTAGAAGAAGATATGTCAGCACCTATTAAAAAGGGTGCAGTTCCAGCTCAAAAAGACGATAAAGGTGCTTCAATGAAAGACGTACAAGACGGCGGCGATGCTGTTGTCGACCCAAATGCAAAAGACTCACCTACTGATGTAGCAGCAGACAATGCTGATGAAGTCAAAGGTGATGCTCAGAAAAAAGGTGCAAAACCAGCTGAGAAGGGTGCAAAGATGAAAGAAGAAGTCGAAGAAGAGGGTTCAGAGGAAATTTCTGAAAATCTAAAGACTAAATCTGACCATCTAGAATTTTTCTCTAAGATGAAAGCATCTGAAGTCAAAGAAATGTTGAAAGCATACAATTCTTCTCTTAATGAAGACGAACATGAAGATGAAGAAGATGAAGATGATGAAGAAGAAGCTAAGAAGCAGGACGAATCAGTTGAAAAAGCAATCAAAGAGATTGATGTTGCTGAAGATGTAGAAGCTCTAATGAATGGCGAAAATAACCTTTCAGAAGACTTTAAATCAAAAGCTGCAACAATTTTTGAAGCTGCTGTAAAATCGAAAGTTCGTGTTGAGTCTCATCGCATCTACGAAGAAATTTCTTCTGAAAAGAAGAAAGAAACAGAAACTTTCAAAGAAGAACTTACTACACAAGTTGACACATATCTAAACTATGTTGTCGAAGAGTGGCAAAAAGAGAACGAACTTGCAATTGAAAGAGGACTCAAAGGAGAAATCGCAGAGGACTTTATTGCTGGTTTAAAACAGTTATTTGAAGATCATTATATTGATGTTCCAGATGAGAAGTATGATATTCTGGAAGCACAATCTGATAAAATTTCCGAATTAGAAGAAAAACTAAATGAAGAAATACAGAAAAATGTTGAAATCAAAGAGTCAAACTCTCAAATGACAAGGGAAGCTGTAATTACTGAGTCTGCAAAAGATTTAGCAGATACGGAAGTAGAGAAGTTTAAAGAACTTACTGCTGATGTAGATTTCACTGATGAAAATAGTTTCCGTGAGAAAATTGATACGTTAAAGGAAAACTACTTTCCAAAGACGAACCCCTCAGCTGCATCTAGTGATGAAGAAGAGGAAACTGGCCTCGCAGAAGAAGTTGAAGTGAGTGATTCGATGGCAGTCTATATGAGTGCTATTAGTCGTTCAAAGAAGTAACTTTTGCGTGTTAAGATTAACAACTTTATAAATAGATGTTAATACAAAAAAATAAAAGGAGAAACTAATGTTTCAATCGCAACATCTACAAGAAAAGTGGCAGCCAGTATTAGAGCATCCAGATCTTCCAAAGATTGATGACTCTTATAAAAGGGCAGTTACTTCTCTTATCCTAGAAAACCAAGAGAAAGCTATGAGAGAAGACGCAGCTTTTCTTTCAGAAGCAGCTCCATATACGCAAGTAGGAGCATCCAATAATTCTATGGAAGGAAAGTGGGATCCGATCCTTATCTCTCTCATCCGTAGAGCAATGCCTCAGTTGATCGCATATGACATTTGTGGTGTTCAACCAATGTCTGGCCCAACTGGACTTATCTTTGCAATGAAGGCAAGAGTAGACGATAACGCTGATGTTACTTCTGCTACTGAAATTCTTTTCAACGAAGCAGATACAACTATCTCATCAAGTTCTGATGATAGTGACCATACAAGCACCATTGAAACACAGAACTCTGGTGCAGCTCAGTCTGGTACAGATGTATTAGAAGATATTACTTCTTATGATACTGCTGATGGTATGTCAACTGCAGCTGGTGAAGCTTTAGGTGATGCAACAACTAATGACTTCATGGAAGCATCATTCACTATCGACAAAGTAACTGTGACTGCAAGAACAAGAGCAATGAAAGCTGAGTACTCAATGGAACTTGCTCAAGATCTTAAAGCAATTCACGGTTTAGATGCCGAGACTGAACTTGCAAATATTCTTTCAACAGAATTACTTGCAGAAATCAACAGAGAAGTTGTAAGAACCATTTACACTACTGCACAAAAAGGTGCTGAAGTTAACGTAACTGACCCAGGCAAGTTTGACCTTGATACAGATTCAAACGGTAGATGGTCTGTTGAGAAGTTCAAAGGACTTCTTTTCCAAATCGAAAGAGATGCTAATGCTATTGGTCAGAAGACACGTAGAGGAAAAGGTAATATCATTATCTGTTCTGCTGACGTTGCTTCTGCACTGAATATGGCTGGTATGCTTGATGTCGGTGGGGGAACTCAAGGTGGATTGAATGTCGATGACACTCAAACTACTTTCGCTGGTACAATGGGTAGATTCAAGGTTTATGTCGACCCATACTCAAACAACGTAAGTGCTAATCAGTTCTACGTTTGTGGTTATAAGGGTGCAAACCCATATGACGCAGGTCTATTCTACTGCCCATACGTTCCACTTCAGATGGTACGTGCAGTTGGTGAGAATAGTTTCCAACCAAAAATTGGATTTAAAACTCGCTACGGTATGGTTGCTAATCCGTTTGCAACATCAAACGGTGCTGGTGCAATTGACCTTTCAAATCCTGCTGGTGGAGACCTCAATGAGTACTACAGAAGGGTTCAAGTTACAAACCTTATGTAATAATAAAAAAATAACTATAAAACTAAGAGGGGGTTTAACCCCTCTTTTTTTTATTATAAATAATAATAATGGAATCACCTTGTATTAAAGTATGTAAATTAAGTTATGGAAGTTATTTCTCAGTTGGTGGTGAGTTAGTTTGTATTGGGTGTGGAAGAACTCAAGATGAAATTAGAGATTGGATGATTCTAACAGACGAAGAAAGAAAAAAAATTATGGAGAGACTTAATGACCAATTCGATATCTAGACAACCAACTAAATTGGATCATTTAAGTCCAACACAATTTAGATTCGTTATTAATCAATTACCTAAAGTAGAATTTTTTAATATATCTGCAAATATACCAGCAATAAATTTAGGTGAAGCTATATTTCCAACACCATACAAAGATATACCTGTTATGGGAGATACACTAACCTATGATAATCTAACTATTAGTTTTATTGTAGATGAGTTTTTAGAAAACTATATTACAGTACATGATTGGTTAACTGGAATAGGGTTTCCAAAAAACAGAGCTCAATTTAGTGAATTTAGAGGTGCTACATCTACTACACCAACTGCAACTCAAGGTTCTAGTAGTGATATTGGTGATGTTTCTACTGCTACTTCTAGTAGAAGTATGTTTTCAGATTTAACATTAACTGTTCTTAGTAATAAAAATAATCCAATTGTTGAAGTAAGATTTACAGATGCATATCCAGTTTCTTTAAGTTCATTAGATTTTAATCAACAAGCAGCAGATGTGGAATTTTTAACTGCAACAGTTGATTTTAGTTATAAGTTATATGAAATTGTAACTTTAGAGTAATTATAAATAGGTTAGAGCAGAGATTAGATAAACTTTAACATATATCAAATCTTTAGACTTAAATTCTAGTGACTACTCGGTAAGCCTCACTAGGGTCAACTTAAAACAGGAGAGCAATCAACTCTGCTCACTTTTTTGAAAAGAGATATATTATGAAATTGGAAGAATTACAAAATGAAGCAAGAAACGACCTTGCAATTGTCAATCAAGAAAAACTTGATCAAGAGTCTTATAAAAATCAAAACATAAAACCAAAGTGGTTGGAGTACAAAACAAAGTACGACCAATTGTTAATTATTTCAAAAGCAGATCACCAAAGAATGTATCGACAAAAGTGGGAATATTATGGTGGAAAAGCTGATGCAAAGGTTTATGCAGCCAAACCTTTCGACTTAAAAGTATTAAAAACTGATCTTCAGATGTACATAAATTCTGATGAAGATATATTAAACATACAAGGTAAAATTGCATACTATGAAAGTATTATTAAATATATTGAAGGGGTTATAAAATCAATTGATAATCGTGGATGGGATATTCGTAATGCTACTGATTGGAAGAAATTTGAAGCTGGAATGATCTAGTGTTAATCACTAAAAAGAATGAAGTATATTTGACATTAGATAATATAAGTCCTTCTGAAAGACAAGAATTATCTGATTTTTTTACCTTTGAAGTACCAAATGCAAAATTTATGCCTATGGTACGTAAAAGAATGTGGGATGGTAAGATACGTTTATTTTCACCAGTAAACGGTGAAATATATGTTGGATTATTGCCATACATAAAAGAATATTGTAAAAATAATAATATTTCATATACTATAGAAGAAGGAGTAGAAAATGAGCGGAATGTTGTTCGTGAGAGCGTTAGAAAATTTACCAAATCCCTACACCCCAAAACCAAAGGGAAAGAAATTGAAGTACGAGATTATCAAATCGATGCTCTACAAATGGCTATATCTAGAAATCGCTCTCTTATTCTTAGTCCTACCGCTTCTGGTAAGTCTCTTATTATCTACTCTTTAGTTAGATATTATCATATAGCAGGACATAGAACTTTGATTCTTGTTCCTACTACATCTCTTGTTGAACAAATGTATACTGACTTCAAAGATTATGGTTGGAGTTCAGAGACTTATTGTCAGAAAGTATATCAAGGATATACTACAAAGATTAATAAAGATGTTGTAATATCTACATGGCAATCTTTATATAAAATGCCAAAGAAATACTTTGAACAATTTGGTTGTGTAATTGGTGATGAAGCTCACATGTTTAAAGCAAAATCTCTTACTGGTATTATGACAAAACTTCAAAAATGTAAATATAGATTTGGTTTTACTGGAACACTAGATGGTACAGAAACCCATAGATTACTCCTAGAAGGTTTGTTTGGAACTGTAGAACAAGTTGTAACTACAAAAGAATTAATGGATAAAAAAACTCTTGCAAACTTAAAAATAAATTGTATAACACTGAAACATCCAGAAAAAAAAGAAAGAATGACATACGCAGAAGAAATTGATTATTTGGTTTCTAAGGAGTCAAGAAATGAATTTATAGTAAACTTGTGTGATAAATTAAAAGGAAATACACTATGTTTATTTCAATTAGTAGATAAACATGGAAAAGTATTATATGATAAAATGAAAGGTAGTGAAAATGTTTATTTCGTATATGGTGGAACTGATACAGAACAAAGAGAAAAAATTCGTGGATTTGTTGAAAACCACAAAAAATCAACAACTATTGCGAGCTATGGTACTTTCAGTACTGGTATTAACATTAGGAATATTCACAACATCGTGCTCTCAAGTCCTTCAAAATCAAAAATTCGTGTGCTCCAATCAATTGGAAGAGGACTGCGTATTTCAAATAGTAAAGATTCCATTTTAGTTTTTGATATATCAGATGATATTAGTTATAATGGAAGATATAATTTTACTTTAAACCACTTTCTAGAAAGACTAAATATTTACAATGAACAGAAATTTAATTACGAAATTAGCAAGGTAAGGATAAAATGAACTCAGAAATCAGATTGTTAAAATTAACAAATGGTGAAGATATAATTGCTCATGTTAATGAAACTTCTGAATCATATCATTTAGACAATCCTCTTGTAATGAAAGTACATGCTAGAGTAACACCAAAAGGTATTCAAGAAGGACTACATTTAAGTAGGTGGGTTCAACCATTTTCTAAAGAAACAAACTTTTCTATAATGAGACAACACGTAATTGTTAATACAGAAGTAACCGAAGGGTTATATCAATACTATAAAAAAGCTGCAAAAAGTTTCGCAATAGAAGATGATGATTATGAAGAAGGCCCAACAAATGAAGAATTAGATGAAATACTAAAACAAGAAGAAGAAGAAAGTTTCTTAGCTTTAGAGAGCCCTTCAAGTAAAATTCATTAACCCTAGCATCGCTTAATATACTTGTTGTCAAGGGTAATGTCAATACTCTTTTATAAAATTTTATTTTGTATGGTTCTTGACAATACACTATGTATAGTGTAGTATACATATAACTTGTAAGTCAAGGAGATGATATGCCAAAAAAAAGAAGTGTACATTACGTAGATAACAAAAAGTTTCTACAAGCCATGATTGATTGGAGATCTAGTTGGCCAGATGAAGAAAATATACCACCTGTTACAAACTACATAGGTGAGTGTTTTTATAAAATAGCAACACATTTATCATATAGACCTAATTTTATTAATTATACATATCGTGATGAAATGATATCAGATGGTATTGAAAACTGTTTACAATATGTTAAAAATTTTAATCCAGAAAAATCTAAAAATCCCTTTGCATATTTTACACAGATAATTTATTATGCATTTTTGAGAAGAATACAAAAGGAAAAGAAACAAACACATGTAAAAAATCAGATTATAGAAAAATCTAACTATGAATTTTTCAGCGTAATGGAAGGAGATGAGAATAATTATACTATGCAAAATTTTGATCCTACTATTTTTCTTCCAGATGAAGATGTATATAAACCAAAGAAAAAAGAAGGTAAGAAAGCAAAAGGTTTAGAAAAATTTATGGAGATAGATGAGTGAAGCTTGCAATAATAACAGATACACATTTTGGTGCAAGAAATGATAATTTGAACTTTAATGAATATTTTTATAAGTTTTATGATGATATATTTTTTCCTACTTTAAAAGAAAGAAATATTACCACATGTATTCATATGGGTGATGTAACTGATAGACGTAAATATGTTAATTATAAAATTGTAAATGATTTTCGTGAAAGATTTACTAATCGTTTCAAAGAAATGAGTATAGATTTACATATTATAATTGGCAATCATGATACATATTATAAAAATACAAGTGAAATAAATTCTATGGAAGAACTTGTTGGTTCTGATGGATTTAAAATATATACTGATCCAAAAATAGTTAAGTTTGATGGAACACCAATATTATTTTTGCCTTGGATAAACAATAATAATTATGATAAGTCTATGGAAGCATTAGAAACTGCTAATTCGGATATAATAATGGGTCACTTAGAAATAAATGGATTTGCTATGCATAAAGGACAGGTGGCTGATGGAATGTTTGAAAAGAAACTTTTTAACAGATTTGAAACTGTTTTTACAGGTCATTTTCATCACAAATCAGATGATGGACAAATATACTATCTAGGTACACCATATGAAATTTTTTGGAATGATTACAATGATCCAAAAGGATTTCATATTTTTGATACAGATACAAGAGAACTAGAACGTATAGTAAATCCTTATACAATATTTGAAAAAATATACTATGATGACACTACAACTGATTATTCTAAACATGATATATCACAATATAAAGAAAAATATGTAAAGTTAATTGTTGTAAACAAAAAAGATTTATATCAATTTGATATGTTTACAGATAAACTTTTAAAAGCAGATACGCATGAAGTAAAAATTATAGAAGATTTTTCAGAACTAGACGCAAGCAATGTATCAGATGATATTGTAGAAAATACTGAAGATACAATGACTTTGTTAAACAAGTATATTGATGATTTAGATGTAACATTAGATAAAGATAGACTTAAAAATAATATGAAATCCTTATATAGTGAGGCACAGGATTTAGAATTATGAAAAGAATATTAGTAATGGGTTTAGCTGGAAATGGTAAAACTTGGTTAGCTTCACGAATAAGTAAACTGATGTATATACCACATTGGGATGCTGATATAGTTCGTGAGATATATAAAGATTGGGATTTTTCAGAAAGTGGTAGAATAAGACAAGCATATAGAATGAATAGTTTAGCATCTAAAGATAGTTTTAGTATTAGTTCTTTTATTTGTCCTACTGAAAAACATAGAAAAATATTTGATCCAGAGATTATAATCTGGATGGATATAAACAAAGAAAGTGAGTATAAAGATACTGATAATATTTTTGAACCTCCAAAAAATTATGATGTAAGGATTACTAAATGGATAAAAGAAAACCAACTGTTCAGTTGCTTGGAAGGTATCAACCATGGCACGATGGACATACAGAATTATTCAAACGAGCTTATAGAAAAACTGGTCAAGTTGCAATAATGGTTCGTGATACTGGAGAACAGTATCATAATAGAGATAATATAAAAATAAAACTTAGTAAAGAAGGATATATCTATGGAGAAGACTATATTATTATGGATGTTCCTAATATTGTAAATATTACATATGGTAGAAATGTGGGATATAAAATTGAACAAGAAAAGTTTAATAAAAAGATTGAAAGTATTAGTGCAACAAATATTAGGCAGGATTTAGACCTTTGATTGAAATGAAAAAAACTGATTGGAGAGTCGCAACACTATTTACTCAAGCTAGACACTATTCTCCAGTTATGCCTAAACTAACAAAACATTGGTTAGGTGCATATGAAAATGATAAGTTAGTGGGAGTTCTAACATTAGGTTGGGGAACTAATCCTATGGGAACAATTAAAAAAATGTTTCCAGAACTTACTACTAATGATTATTATGAGATTGGTAAAATGTGCATGGATGAAGAAATGCCTCGTAATTCCGAATCTCAAATGATTAGTGCAACTATAAAATGGATGAAAAAAAATACACCAGAAAGAAAATATCTTTATACTTGGGCTGACGGAATAGTTGGTAAGCCAGGATATGTATATCAAGCTGCCAATTTTTTATATGGTGGTTTTATTTGGAGTGATGTTTATGTTACTGAACAAGGTGAAAAAGTACATTTTAGAACCATTCAACGTAAAATGAAAAAAGAAATGAATCGTGATGATACAAAATATGGGCCTCGTCCTAGTGACTCTAAAATGGGTGAATTAGGATTCAGTAGAGTATGGGGTAAACAATTTAGATATATACTCCCAATGACAAAAAAAGATAGAAAGTATCTTAAAAATTCAACTTGTAAATGGAATATAGAATATCCAAAAGATAAGGATTTACAATGGAAAATTAAACGTCCTAACGAAAAAGAATATGAGTTAACTAATACAATACCATATGAACATAAAGGTGAAAGTGTAAATCATAACACAACAAATGTTAGTAAGGTAGAAAAAAAATACGGAACAGCTACACTAGAAGAGTTTTTTTAATATGATAGTTTTTAAATATGTGAGGTGGAAAAACTTTTTATCCACTGGAAATAATTTTATCGAAATACAATTAGATAGAAATCCTACTACACTGATAGTAGGTGAAAATGGTGCTGGTAAATCTACAGTTCTTGATGCATTATGTTTTGGTTTATTTGGTAAACCATTTCGTACTATAAGTAAAAAACAATTATTAAACAGTATTAATAACAGTAATTGCGTTGTAGAAGTAGACTTCAAAATAGGAACTAAAAGTTTTAAAGTTATACGTGGAATAAAACCTAATGTTTTTGAAATTTATATTAATGGTAAAATGTATAATCAAGATGCAAATTCTAGAGATTATCAAAAATACTTAGAACAACAAATTTTAAAATTAAACTATCGTAGTTTTACTCAAGTTGTTATACTTGGTTCTTCTACCTTTGTTCCTTTTATGCAACTTAGAGCTAGACATCGTAGAGAAGTTGTAGAAGAAATCCTTGACATACAAATATTTTCATTAATGAATATGCTTTTAAAACAAAGATTAAAAACTATTTTAGAAGATCAAAGAGATGTGAGTTATCAATTTGATTTAACATCTGAAAAAATAACCTTGCAAAAGAAATATATTGAAGATATTGAAAAAAATAAAGATAAACTCATAATAGAAAAAAATATTTTACTTAATGGTAACGAAGAAGAAATACACCAAAGACAAAAAAATATTAATGTATTAAAAGAAGAAAATTCAGAGTTTATGTCTAATATAAAACACTCTGATGATATAACTAACAAAGTACAAAAGTTAAAAGATATAGATGCAACTTTAAAAGAAAAAAGGTCTTCAACAAAAAAATACATAGATTTTTTTGTAGACAATGATGATTGTCCTACGTGTGAACAAAAAATAGATAGTAAATTTAAAAATATTATGATAACAACTAAGGAAAAAGAATTTGATAAATTTGACAAAGGGATAAATGAATTAAGTATTGAATTGAAAAAACAACAAGATGTACTTAATTCTGTACAAAAATATATAAATGTTATACGTAACAATGATGCAGAAATTGGTAAGATAAACTATTCAATAGAAGAATTAAAAAAATTTAATTCTAACTTAAAAAAAGAAATAACTAAATTAGATTCTGGTGAACTAAGTAAAGATGATATTGAGAAATTAGATAAATTAAAAAAATCTTTAAATTATATTTCAACTAAAAAAACAAACTTACGTGAAGATCAAACTTATGCAGAAGCAGCTCGTAGTATGTTACAAGATACTGGAATAAAAACTAAAATTATTAAACAGTATTTACCAATTATGAATAAACTTATAAATACATATCTTACTGCAATGGAGTTTTATGTTAATTTTACTTTGAATGAAAATTTTGAAGAGACTATTAAATCTCGTCACAGGGATGAATTTACTTATGCATCTTTTAGTGAAGGTGAAAAGATGAGAATAGATCTTGCATTACTTTTTACTTGGAGAGCTGTTGCAAAAATGAAAAACTCTACAAATACAAATCTACTTATACTAGATGAGATATTTGATAGTTCACTTGACGGAACTGGAACAGATGAATTTTTAAAGATATTAAATACCCTAGATAATGAAAATGTTTTTGTTATAAGTCATAAGCAAGATGTTCTTGCTGATAAATTTAGAAGTATAATAAAATTTGACAAAATTAAAAATTTTAGTCATATAATAAAGGAGTAAAAAATGAAGGTAGGAGATGCAATAATAAATGCAGCTAAAAAACAAGCTGAAGGAGAAATAGCAGTTCATTTAGCAAACATAAAAGTTTATCAAACCATGCCTGCTGGTATTGGTGAACATTCTGATATTACAGAAGCAGTTATTGCAGAACTAGATAAACTTGCAGCTGCTGATGATAGACTAGAAATGATAAAAAGGTATTTTGATTAAAAATAATGCTTGACATATATCTCTCAATCTGATAGAGTATAAGTATAGTCAAGAGAAAGAGAGGTTTGAATATGAATATTATTGATCTAAAAGTTGCCAAGACTATCGCTTCTGAAACCACTGCAAAATACATAACTGAAAATGGTGAAAATCCTTTTGGTTGTGGTTTTGCATGGGTAGACGTTAAAGGTATTCGTGGTAAAAAATTACAATTACTCAAAAGTTTTGGTTTCAAAAAGAAGTATGTAGGTTCTGGTGTCAGTATCTGGAATCCATCTGGTAATATCACTCAAGACATGGATGCAAAATATGCTGGTGCTGTTGCTTTTGCAGAAGTATTAAACAAGGTTGGTATTCCTGCTGAAGCTGGTTGTCGGTTAGATTAATCATGCTTTTTTCGCTTGACATTTATGCTAACGTAGTGTAGCTTATAGGTATGATGATGATGAAAAACACAATTGCAAAACTCCTCGCTGAAGAGGATATATTTGTTGTCCATAAACAAATGGACACTGCTTACTTTGATGTGAAAAACCGTGAACTAGGACTTCCTATTTGGAAACAAAATACTATTGATCCTATTGAAGAAGAACTCATGGTTTGTCATGAAATTGGACATGCTCTCTGGACTCCTCTGGATATGTTAGAGAATGCTCAATTACGTAAATTAGATGCTTCAGTTGTTAATGTACTAGAAGATGCTCGTATTGAACAAAAGGTTAAAGACAAGTATCTTGGTACTGTTCGTATTTTCAACGAGGGATACAAAACTCTAATCAAAAAAGATTTTTTTGGTACTTCCAGTAAAAAAACTCTTACTGATTTCAATCTGATTGATAGAATTAATCTACACTTTAAAAATCATGTTGGAGTTCCTTTTTCTGAAACTGAGAAAGTTTGGGTAGAACGTACTGCAAAAACACAAACGCCTGATGATGTTCTTGATCTTGCAGAAGAGTTAGTTAAATGGATGGGTCAAAATCCAGACTCTATGGGTAATCAAGAAGGTGGTGCTGATGTAAATCCTCATGGAAGTTTATCTGATGCAGAAAATGACCTCTTTGATGATCTTACAGATGCAGTTAATGAAATGCTTTCAGAAGAGGGTGGATTTCAAGAAAACACTGATGCAGAAAATTCAGAAGAAGGTTCTGAGGGTTCAGAATCAGATGATTCAGAAAATACTTCTAGTGGTGATAATAGTGAAGAAACTACTGCTACTGAAGATAATATTGGAAAGTCTGGTGATGAAAAAGATGTAACAGAAGGTGGTGTTGATGGAGAAGGTGCTGCTACTACACCAAATATCACTGCTACAACTGCTGAGAAAATGAATAATGCTCTAGATGAAGCTCGTGATAAAACTGCAAAGTCAAATTCATACGTAAAGGTTAACGATATTGATTTGAAAAAAGTTGTAGTTCCTTATAAAAGTATTATTGAAGATAATCAAAAACACTACACTGTAGATACTTACTTTGTACGAACTGAAGAAGAAGTTAAAGAACTTAAAAACTCTTCTAAAAAGAGTGTATCGTACATGGTAAAAGAGTTTGAGATGAAAAAGTCTGCTGATGCATATGCTCGTGCGGCTGAGTCAAAAACTGGTTCTTTGAATATGAGTAAACTTCATACATACAAGTTTAATGAGGATCTATTCAAAAAAGTAACTACTTTGCCTGGTGCTACTAATCATGGTTTGGTAATGTGTTTGGATTGGTCTGGTTCGATGTCAGAAAATCTGAGTGCAACTCTTACTCAATTGTTTAACCTAATTTGGTTTTGTCGAAAGACTAAAATCCCTTTTGATGTTTATGCTTTTTCAGATACATATAAAAAGTATGGTGAATCTACTAAAATTACTCCAGAAGAAAATGTTGGTTGTTTTGATATTCATGATTTTTCAATGTTGCAGTTTTTCTCTTCTAAAATGACTATTGAAGAAGAAAACAAAATGATGCATCACTTGTGGATGATTTCTAATCAATGGATTAGATATCGTGATTGGAAAGTTGATGGATATCCACAACGATGTTTGTCAAAGTATAATTTAGGTGGTACTCCATTGAATGAGTCAATCATTGCAATGATGAAAATTGTTCCTAAATTCAAAATTGAAAACAACCTACAAAAAGTTCACACTGTATTTTTAACAGATGGAGCTGGTAATACTCTAAGGGGTAAAAAAGAGTGGCAGTTCAGTAAAGAAAACGGTGAACACTTTATTGGGGATAGTAGTTTTTATGGACAAAAGGTAGTAATTACTGATACAGTAACTAACAAGACAGTTGTTCAAAATACATGCTGGGGTACTATTACTCCTCTACTTTTGAAACTGCTCAAGTATCGAGTTCCAGAGATGAATGTAGTTGGTTTTTTCGTTGCTGGTGGTGGTCGACAAGGTAAAGTTTCTGGTGATACTTTACGATACATCATTAAGAATGATGACTATTGGGCAAGAGATAAGGAAATCAAGAAAGCTTTACAAGACCTAAAAAAAGACAATGTATATGTTGCAAAGTCTGATGGATACGATGAATACTACATCTTGCCAGGAACTAAACAGTTGGAAGTAGAGGATTTTGAATTGAGTGATGATTTAGTCGGTGCTTCGAAGGCAAAACTAAAGAGTGCTTTTGCAAAATCCACTGGTAGTAAAGTTGCTAGTCGACCATTGTTGAACAAATTTATTTCGATGGTTGCTTAAAAAAGTGCTTGACAAACATTCTTTACTATGTTAGCTTATATATATGATGGGAAATAAAGAGAAAGGTTTAAATATGTATTTATCACCACGTAAACAAGTCTTTGTTGATAAAGCATCTGAGATGTTCGGTGCTGGAGTAGTTCTAACAAAGTCTCAAAGTGAAGAGGCCGCAGTTGCTGCTGGTGTTCCTTCACCATATTGGTTTCGTAAATCTTGCAAAGTAGGATACAACCAATATAAATTGCCTGGAGAGTCGAAAGTTGACTCTATTGTGGATCAACCTAATACTAATGCAATAAATACTACTGTGAATTTAGTTGCAAATAGTGAAGTACAAAACTTAGTTCCTGCTAAGTTTGATGGTTTTGTTGAGTGGGGTCACTTCTCAACTCTGACAAAAATTATCAAGTCTGGTTTGTTCTATCCAGTTTTTATTACTGGTTTGTCTGGTAATGGTAAAACATTGATGGTCGAACAAATTCACGCTAAGTACAATAAAGAACTCATTAGGGTAAATATCACTATCGAAACTGATGAGGATGATTTGCTCGGTGGTTTCAGACTAGTGAATGGTGAAACTAAGTTTGTGCCAGGGCCTGTTATTCAGGCGATGGAACGTGGATGTACTTTGCTTCTTGACGAGTGTGATCTTGGTTCTAACAAGTTGCTTGCACTACAACCAGTTCTTGAGGGTAAAGGTGTTTTTCTCAAGAAAGTAAACAAGTGGGTAACACCTAAAGATGGATTCAATGTGATTGCTACTGCAAACACTAAAGGTAAAGGTTCTGATGACGGTAGGTTTATTGGTACTAATATTTTAAACGAGGCTTTTCTTGAGAGGTTTGCAATCACTATTGAACAACCATATCCTGCTAGTTCAGTAGAGAAAAAGATTGTTCTAGGTGCTATGAAAAAGTACGGTAATGTTGATGAGGATTTCGCCACCAACTTGGTTACTTGGTCAGAAGTTATCAGAAAGACTTTCTTTGACGGTGGTGTTGATGAGGTTATCTCAACACGTAGGTTGGATCACATTGTCAAGGCATTTGCTATCTTCAGTGACAAGATGAAGTCAATTGAACTTTGTGTCGCTAGGTTTGATGAAGATACCAAGGCTTCTTTCATGGATTTATATACCAAGATTGATGCTGGTATTGACGTTGATAATGCCAATGACAACAATGTAGAAGAAGAAACTGACGATGAAGAGGATGCATTTTAAACCTTAACTTTTTCCTAAAACTTAGGACGCTTCGGCGTCCTTTTTTTATCTTATATAAATAAAATTATGAAACATAAAAGTAATAATGTATTATTAAAAAAAGTTGAAAATTTTTCTATTACAAACATTGATGAATTACATAATATTTGTAAAGAATTTGTTTTAGCATATCCTTTTCCTAAACATAATCAACTATGTTTTTTAAATACAAAAGATTGTCGGCCTGATCCAGATCAAGGTACTGGAAATAAATTAAATAGTGATGCAAAAATGTATGGATTAAATGAAGAGGAGTTTACTGAGTTTCATCCTATGTGGAAAGATACTATATTATATGATGTGTATAAAAATTTTCCGAAACCTGTTACGAGAATGAGATTGATGCAAGTTCAACCAAAAAGAACTTATAGTATACATCAAGATGGTATAAATGAAATAAGGTATCACATAGCAGTTCAAACAACTCCTGATACTTATTTTATGTATGGAGATACATTAGAATTAATACATGTTCCTGCTGATGGTAATGCATATGAATTTAATGTTGAAAGACCTCATAGTTTTATTAATTTTAATCGAAAATATAATAGGTGGCATTTAGTATTAAATGCTTTAGTATCATGTTAATTTTTTGTATGCCTCGTTCTGGATCTACTGCTTTAGCTGAAAAGTTAGCATTAGAAAATAACTTAATAAACAATAAAGAATTTTTTAATATTAAAGTTAGAGGATTTAATCCTTATATGGGAACTTATGTGATAAAAGGAGATTTAACTTATGTTGGTAATTTTAAAAAAGTTGATACTCTAGATTTAAAACCAAATTTACCTACAGACTACAAAGAGAGAATACAAATATTAAAAAATAGTCCTCTTGATATAAATGAATATGTGGTTAAAATATTACCCCATCACGTATCATGGGTTTCACATGATTTAATAGATTTATTTAAAGATACTCAAACATATATTTTAGATAGAAAAAATACATTAAGACAGTTTTTATCTTGGTATTTTGCAAATTCGACTAAAAGATTTCATAATAGAAGTGAAGAATATTCTGGATCTGGAGTTCGTACTCATTCCGAATTGACTGAAGCATATAATGATAGTTTTGCAGATGGAGTTACAATAGACTTTCCGTGGTTTGAAAGATATATTGGATTATTTCAAAGATATATGTATGGAACATTAGTAATAAGAAATCATTTTAAAAAAGTAAAAATAATAAAATATGAAGATATAAATTATCAAGAAGAATTAGTAAATAAAAAAATTACAATTGATTATAGAAATTGGGTTGATAATATAGATGAAGTAAAAAAATTTACTGATGAAATAAGTAAGTATAAAGAAAAAATAATATTTAATGAAAATTGATTTGTATCAATCTAAACATCAAAAACAAGTTGAAGATTTTTTTAAAAATTGTAATGTAAAAAATAATTCTAACTGGAATTATCTTGCAACTTATAAAAGAAATCAAAGTCAATTATTTTTAGTATTTGATAAACAGATAATAGTAGGTATGTGCTATGCACATAATTTTAATGACTATTATCCTAATGCATGGAGAATATTTACTCGCACTGCTACACTTCAAAGTTATAGGGGTTGGAAAAGTCCAGTAAAAAAGGGAATGGCAGCTGCTGCTGGTTGTCTTGCATATACATGTTCAATGCAAGTGGAATGGGCAGAGTCTCATGGAGCTAAAAATATTTTATTTACTACAAATGTAGAAGGTGGAATGTCTAGTAGTCAAACTCTTGGAAATTTTTTACATAAAGTAGTAAAATATGATGATAGTTTTGAATGGTATGATAGAAAAGAAATATATAAATGTCAACAAGATGTGTGGAAGTTATTAAAGAAAGATATTATTAATTAGCTTTTCTTACTGTTATGCTTATTCTAGGTCTATTAGGAGTAGTAATATTATGTGGAGTATGTATGTCTAATTCATACCATGTTTTAACTTTTTGTTGATGTTCAAATAATATTTGTCTTGGTTCATCTACACTAGTCCACCATTTTGTCTTTACATTTCCACCAGTATCAATTATATAATTTAATTTTTTAGAAACAATTGCTTTATCTACATGAATAGGCAATGATTTTTTAATTACTTGGTATCTAACAAAAACAGGATAATCAAATAATTGTTGAATATAATCTTCTAAGCCTACATTAGCTTTATAGCTAGAGTAAATTCCTACATACTTATTAGTTTTTTTTAAAAATAAATCGGTATATGTTTCTATCGTACTTAAATCTTTTATTAAGTGATTAGGTATGGAAGGAAGATAATCTATTTCCTTACAATATATCATTTATTATCTCCTTTAATAATATATATATAATATAAAAAAAGGAATACATAATGATTTGGAATATATCGCCCGATGAAACTAATGAAAAAATTATATCTTACGCCAAAACAAATGATTGGATGTTTGCTAGTGGAAAAACTGGAGTAAAACCTGTAAATACTTGGCAAAAAGATTTCACTAAAATTGTAGTAGATTATGTTGATAATTTCTATACTTGTATAGATGTTGGTTCACATTATGGGTTTTTAACGAAAGAATTTAGTTTTTATTTTGATAACGTATATGCATTTGAAATGAATAAAAAAATATATAACTATTTTTTAAAAAATATTAATGATTGTGATAATGTTAAATCATATAATGTAGCTTTATATAACAAAGAATCTAATGATTTATTTTCTACGGATAACTTAGATAGTGGACAAAATATGTTATCAGAAAAAGGTTCTGTTAAAGTAAAAACAAAAACATTAGATAGTTATAAATTAAAAAATGTAGGTTTAATAAAATTAGATATTCAAGGGGGGGAATTTCAAGCTTTAGAGGGATCAGTTGAAACATTAAAAAATAATGATCCTATTTTAGTAGTTGAAGTTTTAAATAAAAAAACATATAGTGAATATTTAAAAAATAAAAAAACTATAGAGTTTATGTTTTCATTAAACTATAAAATAGTAAATAACTTACATAATGATATAATATTTAAAAAAAATGTATAAAAAAGCTTGAAATATTTATTTTAAGTCTTATATATATTATAGTACATTGCCTTAATGGGATGTCAAAATAAATCTTGCTTATTAGAGGAGAAAAAAATGGTAAGAACTAATCTAAATCTATTCGACAATTTCAATCAATTAACACCTTATGCTGTTGGGTTCGATAGAGTTTTCGACCAACTACAGAACTACGTAGAAAATAATTCTAGTTCTACAGGCTATCCACCTTATAATATCAGAAAAGATGGTGACTTTAACTATAATATTGAAATGGCATTAGCAGGTTTCAGTAAAAAAGATATTGAAGTTGAAGTTGCAGATGGTGTATTAAATATTCGTTCAATAAAAGAGAATGAAGAAGATGATAGCAATTTATATAGAGGAATCTCATATAGAAAGTTTAATCGAAAGTTTACACTTGCAGATGACATTATTGTTAAAGATGCAAAACTGCAAGATGGTCTTTTGAAAATTTCTTTGGAAAAGATTATTCCAGAAGAGAAAAAACCAAGACTCATTGAAGTTAAATAAAATCAAAAAAAACTTAGAGGGAACTTGACAAAGTTCCCTTTTTACTATAGTATGGGCAATTATGACGATATACAAATACAATGAAGATAAAGCTCTTTTAGAATTAAAAGAGTATGTTGACTCTACCTACGATGCACATTACAGTAAAAATAAATTTCAAGCAACAGAGTTCATTATTGATGGTGGACATGGAGAAGGATTCTGTATTGGAAATATTTTAAAGTATGCTCAGAGGTATGGTAAAAAGAATGGTAAGGATCGTAAAGATTTACTTAAAGTAATTCATTACGGTATTATCGCATTACACATTAATAATATGGAGAATCTAAATAATGAATCTAAGTGAACAAACTGTGTCGATATTGAAAAACTTTTCGACAATAAACCAAAACCTTTTGGTTAAGAAAGGTAAGGTTTTAAATACTATGTCTGCAATGAAAAACATTGTAGCAAAAGCTGATGTAGAAGAAGAATTTCCAGTAGATTTTGCAATCTACGATTTGAATGAATTTCTATCTTGTATGTCTCTTTTTGAAAAACCTCAATTATCATTTAATGATGACTATGTAGTTATTAGTGAGACAAACTCAAAAGGTAAGAAACTAAAGTATTGGTTTTCTGACCCATCTGTTGTAACTTCTCCTAGTAAAGAACTAACTATGCCTTCTTCAGAGGTTACTTTTCCTATGGATAGTACTATTCTGTCAGAGGTACAGAAAGCAGCTGCTGTTATTGGTGCTCCAGATATGGTTCTTGAATCTGGAGAACTAAAGGTAACAGATAAAAAGAATAGTAATGCCAATAGTTATTCTTCACCTATCGATGCTAATTCAGAAAACTCTGCATATAAGTTTTGGTTTAAAGTAGAAAATTTAAAACTATTGCCAGGAAGTTATGATGTACAAGTTTCATCTAAACGAATTAGTCATTTCCAAAATCAAAAATTACCAGTAGGTTATTTTATCGCCTTAGAACCAGAGTCAAGTTATGGTAATTAATCGTGGATACATTTTTATGGGTAGAACAGTATCGCCCTAAAACTGTTGACGATTGTATTTTACCACAAACTCTGAAAAACACTTTCAAAGAATTTGTTGCAAATGGTAATGTTCCAAATGTAATTTTATCTGGTGGGCCTGGGGTTGGTAAAACAACTATTGCAAAAGCTGTCCTAGAGGAACTAGGTGCAACTTATATGATGATTAATGGTTCTGAGGAATCTGGTATTGATGTACTAAGAACTAAAATCAAAAACTTTGCATCAACCGTATCTCTTGAGGGTGGTAGAAAGTATCTAATTCTTGATGAAGCAGATTATCTAAATCCACAATCTACTCAACCAGCTTTACGTGGTTTTATGGAAGAGTTCCACAATAACTGTGGATTCATTCTTACATGTAATTACAAGAATAGGTTGATAGAACCATTACACTCACGTTGTAGTGTTGTTGATTTCAATATTCCAAAGTCTGAAAAACCTAATCTTGCTTCTGAATTTATGAAAAGGATGGTTGGTATTCTACAGAATGAAAATGTAGAGTATGACAAAAAAGTTCTTGTTGAAGTAATTCAAAGACACTTCCCAGATTGGAGGCGTATACTAAACGAACTACAGAGATATTCTGTTTCTGGTAGAATTGATGCTGGTATTCTTACTGACATTGCAGAAATAAATATTAAAGAGTTAATGAATTATATGAAGAAGAAGGAGTTTACTAATGTTCGTAAATGGGTTGTCAATAATCTTGATATGGATGCTGTTCGTTTGTATAGGAGTATTTATGATAGTCTTTACACTTTTCTCGATCCCACTTCTATTCCTCATGTTGTTGTTATTTTGGCTGAATATCAACACAAAGCAGCTTTTGTCGCAGACCAAGAAATAAACACACTTGCATGTCTAACTGAAATAATGGCAAGGGCAAAGTTTAAATAATGTATGATTTGAAAGATTATCTTAATTCTATAAACTATACTAAAGAAAATCTTTTAGATAGTGAAGATGAAATGTGGGAAAAGAAATATCCACCTTTTATTATCAATAGGTGTCTGTCTGGTTCACAAGATACTTTAATGCTTGTTAATGAAATAAATCAATATCCACACCTAGAAAAAAAACTACAATTCGACTTTTTACTAAATAGTGTGAGGGCTAGAAAAAGATTTAGTCCTTGGTTGAAGGCGGATAAGTTAGAAAATCTAGAGTATGTTAAAGAGTTCTATGGATATAACAACGAGAAAGCTAAGATAGCTCTTACAATACTTAATGATAAACAAATCGCCACCATAAAAGAAAAATTATATAAAGGTGGAAGAAATGGAAGAAGTTAGTTGGAAACAGGAGCAAATGCTGGAAGTTAGATTAAACGAACCAGATGATTTCCTAAAAGTACGTGAGACTCTATCACGTATAGGTGTTGCTTCTAGAAAAGAAAGAAAATTATATCAATCTTGTCATATTTTACATAAACAAGGTAAGTATTATATTGTGCATTTTAAAGAATTA